>Ga0116164_10000541_pt1 | contig 32435 bp, 23 predicted proteins | sample AD_UKC109_MetaG_FD_89888 | JGI IMG/M metagenome (GOLD analysis project Ga0116164, IMG submission 89888) | Active sludge microbial communities of municipal wastewater-treating anaerobic digesters from Hong Kong - AD_UKC109_MetaG | ecosystem: Engineered > Bioreactor > Anaerobic > Digestate... | reverse complement strand
TCGATATAATTGATGCATTTTGGGACGAATTCTTGCCATAGATTACGGACAAAAAAGAGTAGGTCTGGCTGTTACCGATGAATTACAACTCATCGCAACCGGCCTGGATACGGTGCATGTCAAAGATATTTTCGATTACCTCAAATCTTATGTTAACCACGAAAATGTCGAAAAGTTTGTTGTTGGTGAACCCCGTAATCTTGATAACTCTCCGTCGGATGCCCGGCGCTTTATCGAGCCTTTTGTGAAGCAGTTGAGAAAACATTTTCCGCTTATTCCTGTTTTTAGAGTTGATGAGCGGTTTACCTCCAAAATGGCCAGGGAGGTTATCTTACAATCGGGGATAGGTAAAAAAGCCAGGCAAAATAAAGCCCTTGTTGACAAAATCAGTGCAACAATTATGTTGCAGTCCTTTATGCTTCAAATAAAAACAACTGTTTAAAAAAATAATAAAATGATCTTACCAATTGTTGCTTATGGTCACCCTACTTTAAAAAAGGTGGCTGCAGAAATTGAAGCTGACTACCCTGGTCTAAATGATTTGATAGCCAATATGTTTGAAACAATGTATTTTTCCAGTGGAGTAGGGTTGGCAGCTCCCCAGGTGAATTATTCCATCCGGCTTTTTATCGTTGACGGAACTGTGATGGTAGATGACTTTCCTGAACTGGCAGAATTTAAAAAAGTTTTCATCAACCCAACCATTCTTGAGGACAGGGGTGAGGATAAAAAAGCCGAAGAAGGCTGTCTGAGCATTCCCCATATCAGAGAAGTTGTTGAACGTCCCGACATTGTGCGTATTGAATATTACGACGAAAAGTGGCAGTATCATGATGAAGTTTTCGAAGGAATGGCTGCACGGATCATCCAGCACGAATATGACCATCTGGAAGGAATCCTTTTTGTGGAAAAAATTAGTCCATTGCGCAAAACTATCATCAGCAGGAAATTACGTGAAATTTCCGCAGGTAATGTTGATGTAGCGTACCGGATGATTTTCCCTTCAAAGAAAAACTTAAAATAATACTGATAACAATAAATTATTCAATGCAATGAAACACAAATCACTGATTCTTTTTTCTTTTGCCCTGGTTTTTCTGTTCATGGCAGGATGTCGCAACCCCCGACGCGAAAATATAACAGAGATTGAAAATATCGAAAAATCACTCTTTGATCAGGAAAGTGCGATAGATCGTACTAAAGTTGGTGAGCTTATCGATTTGTATGTCCGGTTTGCTGATACTTATCCTGATGATTCACTATCACCTGCCTATTTGTTTAAAGCTGGCGACATGGCCATGAACACCAACAGATCACAACAGGCCATTGAGTTTTACAAAAGAATAATCGACAATTATCCTGATTATCCAAAAGTACCTGAAGCACTTTTTTTACAGGGTTACATTTACGAAAACAATCTTGGCCGTCTTGACGAAGCAAAAAGAATCTACGAGCAATTTCTTGAATTATATCCTGAAAATGATTTTGCCGATGATGCACGTGTATCCTTGCAGTTTTTGGGAAAAACACCGGAAGAATTAATCGAAATCTTTCAGCAACAGTCAGCTCCTGACGCGGAATAATAATTTCTTTTCCGGTTCTGTTTCTATCTGATAGTTAACTTCTTTCTCAAGAAATTTTTTTAACTCTGACGGGGTCACATTCAACCTGATCTCACCCTGTTTTGAAAAAGAAATATGGCCATTTTCTTCTGAAACAATTACTGCCAGCGCATCAGTTCTTTCGGTAATCCCCACCGCAGCTCTGTGTCGCAGGCCAAGGCTTCCCGGCAACTGCTGGTTTCCTGATACCGGTAAAATGGCACGTGCTGCTTTAATTCTATTGTCAAGTATGATTACTGCACCATCGTGCAATGGACTGTTTTTGAAAAAAATACTAAGTAGCAATTCATCGGTGATTTTTGCATCAATAGGTTGACCGGTTTCAGTATATTGATGTAGCTCATTTAGCCGTGCAATGATAATCAGCGCACCAGTTTTCGAAATAGACATTTTTCGGCAGGCTGACACGATTGGATCAACATCAAGCAATTCCTGTTTGTTGTTGACGAATTTGAAAATGCCAAACCTTTTTCTCATTCTCTCAAAAAAACGCGGAGTTCCGATCAATAGAAGAAATTGTCGTATTTCAGGTTGAAAAACTACAATAAGTGCAATAAATCCGACCGAAATAAAAGCACCAAGAATCTGGCTTAGCATTTCCATTTCGAGTAAAAGAACAAGCCGCCACATGATGAAAATAGCCACAATACCAAAAAAAATATTTATCGCTGCCGTGCCCTTCAGAAAATGATAAAGTACGTACATCAAGGTAGCAACCATCAAAATGTCAATGACATCCGTGATTTTTAACTGAATAAAGGTGGTAAGAAACAGTTCAGCCATCAGAAAATATTTTCTTGCCAAAATTAAATAAAACCCAGAATATTGAAACTACAAATGGGATTGTCAAACATTTTGTTAGTTTGTGTGTTTATTTACCGTTCAGAATTTTGAAATGCCAATGACTGATTTTCTCGATAATTTTCCATTGTTTCCTATCGGAGTCATCGTTCTTCCCGGCGAGATTCAACCTCTTCATATTTTTGAGCCGCGCTACAAACAATTAATCCGCGATATGGAAGCTTCAAAAGGCGTTTTTGGGATTCCTTATGTGGTTGATGGTAAAATTTGCAAGTACGGTTCTGCTGTTGTTTTACACAAAATATTGGCCGTTTCACCTACAGGCGAAATGGATATCCTCGTGAAAGGAGTAAACATTTTTAGATTAGAATCAATGAATGAGCAAATGACCGAAAAACTTTACGGGGGTGGTTCGGTTAAAATCCTTAGTCAGATAAATACTGAACCTTCTGATGAATTGCGACAAAAATTTGAAGAATACCAACATCAGCTTGCACGCATCAACAAATTGGATGCAAAACAGGATTTAATTCCTCAAAATATTCATATTCTGAATATTGCAGGTCAATTACCCCTGGAACTGAATGAAAAATACAGTTTCCTTAAGCTTGAAAATCAGGAGCAACGAGAGGATTTTTTGCTAAATAAGCTGAATTTTTTACTGGTGATTAATCAGAAACTTGAAGAGGTCGGGTACAGGTTTTATCTGAACTAACTCTTTCCAATATGAAGTTTGGTGCTGAAAACCCTTCTTTATTATAGGGCATGTTGGAGATTTCTTTACCACAATTTTTATTAACCTGCTCAATCAGTATAATTTTTGCTAAATTTGAACTATTACCCTGGTTCATCTTTCTGATGCGATGATTCAGGATTTAACGTATTGGAACGATATCAGTCAGAAAGGTTTGCTAATTGTGATTTTGTTACCTCCCAAACATTTTTATTTTTGGTCCATCACAACCGGCCTGTATCAATTCTGAACCTTTCCGGTTGATGAAACGGGAACAGGTTCAGATTGTGGTTTTAGAAACAGATTTTAAGGTTAGGGGTAGCCTGGGGAATTTGTTTTTTTACCTGAAGCATCAAGAAATATAGCAGGTACATAAATGCGCGATGTGCTGGCGATAAATGATTTTTTAACCCGATAGTAAAGCCGATTTTCAATAATGACGCTGGCTTTTTCCTTTATCTTTCTGAATTTTAGCGTCAATTTTTCTGAAAAAGGATTTATTTTAGTCAAACAATAAAACATTCTTTCAGGGAATAAATTTAGCGACATGATTTCAGCCAGATTTTCCGGGTGGAAAACTATGTGTTTTGATTGTTTAAAAGATTGTGGAACTGGCATCATCTGGTCACTGTTTACGACTTCGAATATTACCACTTCCTGAAGCGATTTTTCTCTGTAAGGATTCAGTAATGACTCCGTGAATAATAATAATTTTTCCCATTTGTTTAAAAGTGCTTTCTTTTTTATAAATATTTGTTCCTGAAGGTTTTGCACTATTTCTGTAAATTTCATTTGTTTAGAATTTGCCATTGCAGTTTCTGATGAAGTACCAGGGAGCCTGTTTTTGTGTTCTGAAGTTTCTTCGTCGAGAAGAATCAATGTATCCATTTGATTGTAAAACAGATCAGTCAGAGCAACGAATTTTGTTTTCACCTTTGTTAACCATGGGTGAATAATTGAATACCCGCGGTCTGTCAATGTTTTTAGATGCTTCCCTGTTTTTTTGAGAACAGTACAGGCAGTTTTAGCAAATTTGTTCGTGAATTTGACTATACCGGAGCGCGAGTCATAGTGTGTCCTTGTATTTTCAAAAAGAGGAGTATTTTTTAAGTAAACCATTGTTTGTTTTGACTTTTGCACAGTTATGGATTCTCTGCTTGTGGATTTAAATTTGTTCGCTTGAAGAGGTTTTTTTTGAGAATACATGGCGATTCATTTTTTAGATTTGGAAATTATGACTTAAATTGAGTAATCAAAAATTAAGTTTAAAAATCACTTTAATATTTATGATTTAAATCAAAAATTAAAGTTTGACAAAGCAAAATTACTGCTTTAAACACCCATAAATCAATACTTTGTTTAATTTTTTTATTTAATTTTTACCTTAAGTAACTTACTTAAGTTAACTTAAGTTATTAACTAAATACTTAAATTTACTTAAATTTTAACCTTAAATTCGGCCTTAAATATTTAATAATTGTATCTTTACCCATTGAAAAATGAAGCAAGAAGAGAAAGCTGGTGAGTCTTTTATGACCATGAAATTTATATTGAGAAAATAGCCTATCCAATGTCTGGTAAATTTTCATTTTTGGCCAATGATTTTGCTCAGTTTCTGAAGTATGCACATCTGCTTATTCCGGGAGCACGCAGGATTGATGCTATTTTTCGAAATTCGGAGGATGATGAATTTGAGGCATTGACTGTGGACTTGCTCGAAGCAGATCCAGAGGTAAAAGAAATGAATATTTCCGGTAATATTAACGAATTGGACCGGCTCAGGAAAGTAAAGGCTCAGAGTAGTTGGTATTCAGAGGATGAATTACCATTTAGCCAGGTACAAAGTTCCTACAGAATACCTGATGTTTTCAGCGAAATCGAAAAGGTTGTGCTGGCATTGCGGATTCCTGACCAAATTGGAGGTAAAAACGATATGATTTTTGTTTACTTTAGGAGCAACATGAGCACCTTTGGTATTAATTCATCACAAGCTAAACTTACGCCGGAAGCAAAAAACATCATTGCTCGTATGGTTTCCAACAGTTTTTACGCTCTGCGAAAGATTGCCTCTGACGATCGCAGTATATGGTTTTCGGTGGTGGATATGATGAGAGAAAACCGTCAGAAAACTGAAATGCTGAATCGCAAAATTGAGTACCTGCAGGAACGTTATGAGGAGCGATTGGTTGATTCTTGCAAATATTTTTTATCTGGTATTTCAGCAACAGAAGGCAGAAGATTTGTATTCACCGATGATGCAATCAATTTGATCAAATCATCCTCATTAGAATATCATCGTATCGAAAATGCCATTCAGGTGGCTGTTCAACTTGCAAAAAATTTTGAATTTGACAGAAAACAGGGTATCGTTGAAATCACGGCAGATTATCTGAACTTCAATGCACCACTCAGTGAAAAGGAAGGGGAAAGCCTGGCAGATACTGTTCTTGAGAAGCCTTTTAACTACCTTAATATGCTCGAAGAAGCAGCCGTAAAGGTTCAATCAGCCAAAAAACCTGTCACGGCTAAAAATCTTGTCAATGAATTTGAAAGACCTGTAAATCCTTCTGCTATTACCTGGATGGTAAATAATAACATGAAGACATTTAAAAAGTTGTTTGCATTGTACCCCGATCACTGGCAAATTATCAGGACGCAGTTCCGGCCTATACTCAGAATTTTAAATCCTGATGATGATAAACAAAAAAGCAGCCAACGTCAGTAGAATTATTCTTTTGAGAATATCAAATAAGTCATTCACCTGACGTTTTAATCTGAAATTCAATTTTATGACTGAATATCGGGGAGATTACATTCTTAAAAATAACGATCTGCTGAATAGTAAATCTGTTAATTTTGATTGGCTTAAGAGTCAACCCTCTGTTTATGAAGTTATTCGTTTGATAAATGGCGTTCCTTTGTTTATTGAAAAACATGCTGAGAGAATGAGAAAATCAGCAATGCTGATAAATCTATCCTTAAATCCTGAAATTGCTTCATTCGAAAACAATATCAGAAAACTGGCTCAAGCAAACAACATTCAAGAGGGAAATTTAAAAATAGTTTTTCCGTTGAGTCCGGAAAATACCTGCGGGGATGTTTTTTACTATTTTATTCCACACCAATATCCCACAGCTTCGATGTATGCTGAAGGAGTATTAGTTTCGACTTTAAAAGCCGAACGCAGCAATCCCAATGCTAAAATATCGGGCTTGACCGTTCGGACACTTGCAGATCAAATGATTGCCAGCAAAAAGGTCTATGAAGTCTTACTTGTCAACGACAGAGGGATGGTTACCGAGGGAAGTCGCTCCAACTTTTTCTTTGTGAAGGATAATGAATTATTTACATCCCCCGAAAATACCGTATTACAGGGAATTACGAGGAATATGGTCATCAGCCTGTGTAAAGACAATAATATTCCCATTCATGAGAGAGAAATCCCTTTAAGTGATTTACATAGTTTTTCTGCAACGTTTATAACAGGAACTTCTCCAAAAATTTTGCCTGTAAAAGCGGTGGATGATTTGGGATTTAACCCTTCAAATCCGCTAATTCTCAAAATCATGAAATTTTATGATGAACTGATTAATAACTACATCACTGATAAATCCAGATTTTGAAGAATTCGATTGAGGATTTCCATCAAATAGTATTTCTTTAATTCTTTGAAAAACAAAATGATCCGGCAGCCAAAGGGAACCGGATCATTTTGTTTACTTTTACAGGTGAGTAATTATTTACCAGGGCAAACTTTAACAACACTTTCCCTGATATTTTTGTGACCATAGTTTTCATCAAAGGCATCGCTGAATTGTTTGGCAAGATTTTTTGCATACAAATCGTATGCTTCTTTGTTTTGCCATGTATTTTTTGGCCAAAGCATTTCTGATGGCACACCAGGACAGGTTTTGGGTACATCGAGGTGGAAGTGTTGATCACGTTGATACTCCACATTATTAAGTTCGCCTGACAAAGCTGCGTTAACCATTTTGCGGGTCAGCGTAAGGTCAATTCGCTGGCCTGTTCCGTAAGCTCCGCCACTCCAGCCTGTATTAATAAGATAAACTTTTGTTTTGAATTTTTTCATTTTATCTCCCAGCATAGTAGCATAAACATCAGGATTTCCAGGCATAAATGGTTGTCCGAAGAACCGGGAAAATGTGGCCTGTGGTTCAGTGACACCGGTTTCTGTTCCGGCAAGTTTGCTGGTATATCCCATCAGGAACCAAAGCATTGCTTCATCTTCATTCAACCTTGATACAGGAGGCAGTACTCCATAGGCATCGGCAGTAAGAAATAAAATTGTTGTGGGGTGCCTTGATACAGAAGATTTTTTGATATTTTTAAGGTAGTTTAGCAAGTAGGATGCTCTTGAATTTTGTGTTATGCGATCGTCATTGAAGTCGAACCTTCCATCTGGATAAATCATAGCATTTTCAACAATTGATCCATGGTTAAGGTAATCATCCTTATGCATGATGGCATCGTAGATATCTGGTTCTTTTGCTGGGTTGATACCGATCATTTTTGCGTAGCAGCCGTATTCAAAATTTGCTATTCCATCGTTGCTCCAGCCATGTTCGTCATCACCAAGAAGAGCTCTTGTTGGATCGGCTGAAAGGGTCGTTTTGCCGGTTCCCGAGAGACCTAACAGCAAAGCAGAATCCCCATTTACACCTTCATTCGCTGAGCAGTGAAGTGGCAGCACACCTTCAAAAGGTAAAAGATAATTCATCACGGTGAATATCATTTTCTTTACACTGCCCATGTAGGCTGATCCGATAATTACACCCATACGCCGATCATAATCCATGGCAACAACCATATCAGATGTTTTCCCGTTGGGCAATTTTCTTAATCTTCCTTCATATTTTGAAGCATCCAGCTTATGATACGGCAGAGATATAAATTCGTATCAATTGCCATAAAAAACACTTTCTTCGATATTTTCAGGAACAGGACGAAACATGTTGTCTGTAAACAAGCTTGTAAGGGCATGATTGGTTACAGTTTTCACCGGAAGTGCATATTTGGTGTCAGCACCTACAACACGATCGGTAACATGAACCTGTGGTACCTCTTTTAAGAAATTCAATGCATCGTCGAAGAGCATATCGAAAGTTTCTTCATCTATGGGAATGTTATTGGGTGAAGTCCAGTCGATGGTATGCTCTGAGATTTTACGGCGAACTGCAACTGTATCTTTTGGCGAGCGTCCTGTTGATTCTATCGGTGTCCATGTTGCCAGAGCTCCTGACACTGAAATAATGGCCTCTTTGTTATCTACTGCCATTTTGATCATTTCTCTTCGTGGGATGTTACTGTAAACATTGTCATGAGCCTTTAAGGCACTGCGAAGCTTTTCCTTCAAATTATTGTTCATAATCTGTGCAAGTTTGAATATAAATGATAAATAAAATTATGTTTATAAAGGTATGGTTTTATTTCGCCTGCAAATGTCTTATTTTTAATTCATTTGTTGGTTATGATTTAAAAAAATTAGAACCCGACAGGAAAACAACAAGAATATTTTATTGAAATCTGATCAATTCTTTAAGCATCTTAGTTGTTTGAGTTGGTTTTCGAAAGGTTTTTATACCGGAAGTGTAGTTTATGATCAGGAATGGTTTTGTTGCGAGAAAATTGTTATCAATCCATTATTTACAAACCTTTTCCATGACAGTTTTTATATTTTTTTCCGCTTCCACAGGGACATAGTTCATTACGGCCAATCTTTTTTTCAACCTTTACGGGCTGAGGTTTTTGGCGTTGCTGTGTATTGCTGTGTGCCTGCGACAGAAGGTCATCGCGTCCTTCCTGTAATTTTCGCCGGTCAACCCGCTGACTAACATGTGCTTCTCTGACGTTTCCGGGAGCCTGAGTAGGTAAATCTCCTTTGATGAGGAATGATGTGATCTCGCGGTTAATTTTCTGAAGCATCCGTTTAAACAGTTCAAAAGCTTCGAATTTATAGATCAGCAAGGGGTCTTTTTGCTCGTAAGTAGCAGCCTGAACCGATTGTTTCAGGTCGTCCATTTCCCGCAAATGTTCTTTCCAGGCTTCATCAATCATGCTAAGGGTTACACTTTTTTCGAAAGCAAGGTTGATTTCCCGACTGCCATTTTCGTAGGCTTTTTTCAGATTGACGATTATTTGTCTGGTCTTTATTCCATCGGTAATTGGGATGGCAATATTGGTATAGGTTGTATTGTTTTCGTAAACATCTTTAATGATTGGTGCAGCCTTATCGCCTATGGCTTTCATTTTTAGCTTGTACGACTGATAAACTTTGTTATAGAGCAACTGGGTAAGCGAATCTTTTGACTCCTGAAGAAATTCTTTTTCATCGAAAGGGATGGACATTGCCAAATCTCTGAGAACTTCCATTTTAAATCCTTCAAAATCTCCGTTATCCTGATAGTCGGAAATGATTTGATCGCACAGGTCGAACATCATGTTTGAGATATCCACTTCCAGTCGTTCGCCAAACAGGGCATTGCGCCGGCGACGATAGATAACCTCACGTTGTTGATTCATAACATCGTCGTATTCGAGAAGTCGTTTACGAATACCGAAGTTGTTCTCTTCCACTTTTTTCTGTGCTCTTTCGATGGATTTGGTAATCATTGAATGCTGGATTACTTCACCTTCTTTGAGTCCCATCCGGTCCATAATTTTTGAAATCCTTTCAGAGCCGAACATTCGCATAAGGTCATCTTCGAGAGAAACAAAAAACTGAGAGCTTCCCGGATCTCCCTGACGTCCTGAACGGCCGCGCAACTGTCTGTCAACACGTCTTGATTCATGTCTTTCAGTGCCAATAATTGCTAAACCACCGGCTTCTTTAACTCCCTGACCCAATTTAATATCAGTACCACGACCGGCCATATTGGTTGCGATGGTCACTCTGCCGGGCTTGCCTGCTTCGGCCACAATGTCTGCTTCTTTTTGATGCAATTTAGCGTTCAGCACGTTATGAGGAATATGCTGACGTGTGAGCATTCGACTGAGCAACTCAGAGGTTTCAACGGAAGTTGTTCCAACCAGTACGGGTCTTTTCACATTCACCAAATTCTCGATGTCAGCAATTACAGCATTGAATTTTTCGCGTTTGGTTTTATAAACCAGGTCTTCACGGTCGTCGCGTATGATTGGGCGGTTGGTTGGAATAACCACCACATCAAGTTTGTAAATATCCCATAACTCACCAGCTTCAGTTTCAGCTGTACCGGTCATTCCGGCCAGCTTTTTATACATTCTGAAATAATTTTGGAGGGTAATGGTCGCATAGGTTTGGGTTGCAGCTTCAATTTTGACATTTTCCTTGGCTTCGATAGCCTGATGAAGTCCGTCGGAATAGCGCCGCCCTTCGAGGATACGTCCTGTCTGTTCATCTACTATTTTTACTTTGTTGTCCATCACGACGTATTCCACATCACGTTCGAACATTGAATAAGCTCGAAGCAACTGGTTTACAGTATGGATGCGTTCAGATTTTACCGAAAACTCACGCATCAGGTCGTTGCGTTTTTCAGTTTTTTTACTATCCGAAAGGTCAGATTTATCTAAATCGGCCAGTTCAGCACCTAAATCGGGTATAATGAAAAAATTCGGATCATTGTATGACGCGCTCAGCAGATCATGTCCTTTATCGGTTAGTTCGATGGAATTGTTTTTTTCATCAATTACAAAATAAAGAGGATCGTTAATGATGTGCATGTGCTTGCTTTGCTCCTGCATGTAAAAACTTTCGGTTTTGGTCATCAGCGACTTCATACCGGGCTCGCTGAGAAATTTGATGAGTGCTTTGGTTTTTGGCAGGCCGTGATATGCGCGAAGGAGAAGTTCTCCGCCTTTTTTTTGATCTTCGTCACTTACATTATCTTTGGAGAGTAATTGTTTTGCATCCGCAAGCAATTTGGTTACAAGGTTTCGCTGAGCATTGTACAGACGGCTGACGTTTTCCTTCATTTCGTCAAAAAGTTGGTTTTCGCCTTTAGCTGTCGGCCCTGAAATAATTAATGGCGTACGTGCATCGTCAATAAGAACCGAGTCTACCTCGTCAACAATGGCGTAATTGTGCGGTCGTTGAACCAGTTCGTCGGGATTGCCGGTCATATTGTCACGCAGATAATCGAACCCAAATTCATTATTGGTACCATAGGTAATATCAGCCAGATAAGCTTTACGACGGGCTTCAGAGTTGGGTTCATGCTTATCGATACAATCCACTTTTAATCCATGAAACATATAGAGCATCCCCATCCACTCAGCGTCACGCTTGGCCAGATAGTCGTTTACAGTTACCAGGTGAACTCCTTTACCGGGCAGGGCGTTAAGATATACCGGAAGTGTTGCTACAAGGGTTTTCCCTTCACCAGTTGCCATTTCGGCAATTTTACCCTGGTGAAGTACAATGCCGCCAATGAGTTGTACATCGTAATGCACCATATCCCACTTAATCATGTTTCCGCCGGCCATCCACTGATTTTTATAATGAGCCTTATCGCCAACAATATTTATATTGTCGTAACGTGCGGCAAGATCACGATCCATTTGCGTCGCAGTCACAATTACCTCTTCGTTTTCTTTGAATCTTCGGGCAGTTTCTTTTATTACGGCAAAAGCTTCGGGCAGTATCTTATTCAGAATATCCTGAGTTTTTTCATAACTGAGTTTTTCCAAATGATCAATTTCATTGTAGAGTTTTTCTTTTTCATCCATTGCCATATCGTTTTCTGCATCAATGCGCTTTCTGATATCATTGATTTTGGCCTCTTCTTCGGCAATGTTTTTTGCTATTATTTCCCTGAATTCAATAGTTTTAGCACGGAGATCGTCGTTTGAAAGGTTTTGAATGGTTTCGTAAGATTTTAGGATTTCATCAAGTATTGGACTGATTTCCTTGATATCTTTATCGGCTTTGGTCCCAAATAATTTTTTTATAATGTTGCCAAGCATAGGAGTATTTTTTTTAATAAAACGGCCATCGATCAACAATAATGCCTTATCAGGAAAATTAACTTTTGCATTTTAATTGTGACATGATGGCATAATTAAATTATTAATGCAAAGATAATTGAAAATCTCAAAAGGGGTAGGGGATTATGAACCAGATAAACAGTACAATTATCCACTATTCCGATTAAAAATGAAAGCAATTAAAAATGAGCAGGATATTTCTCACTGCAGGCTGGCGGTGAGAAATCTCCAATTAGTTTTCCGGAAACTACCGACTTTTAATGGTAAAATGATACTTGGGAATTTCTTTCAGAAGGCATAGCTGCTGTTCTTATTGCAAACTTAAACCTTTGGGGATGAATTGTGATGGATCACCACCATGGCGCAAAATATCGCGTATGACAGAAGAATTAAGTGCAGTGTATTCAGGAAGTGTAAGCAAAAATACAGTTTCAATTTCCGGATGTAGTTTCTTGTTTACCTGTGCAATCGAACGTTCAAATTCAAAATCTGCTGATGTTCTTAAACCTCTCAAAATAAACCGGGCACCAATTTTTTTGCAAAAATCCACGGTCAAACCGGAATATTCTTCAACCTCTATTGTCGGATGATTTTTAAAAACAATACGCAAAAATTCAAGTCGTTTCTGAATCGAAAAATATACCTTCTTGTCCTGATTTTGGCCGATTGCAACTATGATTTTGTCAAACAGTGGAATTGCTCTGATGATTATGTCTTCGTGACCTTTTGTGATGGGATCGAACGAACCCGGGAAAACTGCAATTTTTGTCATTGTCTTTTTTTGACAAAAATAGGCTAATTTTTATCTGACATAAGCAAACTGAAATTTCAGTGAAAATTTGAAAATTTTTAAAAATTAATAGCTGTTAAATGAAATTGTTTACTTTTGCACCGCTAATTTATTAAATATCAATTTTTTTTATGAAAGAAGGTAAAGTAAAATTCTTTGACGAAACCAGAGGTTTTGGTTTTATTAAAGATACAGAAACGAACGAAGATATCTTTGTTCATGTTTCAGGTTTGGTTGACAAAATCAACGAAAACGATGAGGTTTCGTTTGATATCAAACAAGGAAAAAAAGGATTAAACGCTGTTAATGTGAAACTTGTATAGTTAATATAAATAGTAAAATCCATGAAAAGAGGTTGTTCCCCGAAAGGTCAACCTCTTTTTTTTTTACTCAGACCAGAACAATCTTTTGATCTGAATGGATAAAGTATCTCTTGGTTTTTATCATTTGCATGAAAATCATTAATTTTGACAACTGATTGTGTCTAATTGAACTTTGTTTTATTTTTTAAACCAAAATTAAAGAATTCCGGCAATGAAAAAACTTTACTTTTTACTCGCTGTTTTAGCTGTTATCGTTGGTAATTCTGCTAAATCCCAGGTTTTCATCAACGAATACTCGGCTTCCAATCTGAGTCAGTTTACTGATAATTATCAGGAATACGAGGATTGGATAGAACTTTTCAATACAAGCGATTCGCCGGTTGATCTTAGCGGATATTTTTTGAGCGACAGACCAGGAAATCCCATGAAATGGGTAATTCCTGAAGGGACTACTATTTTTGCAAATAGTTTTCTCAGGTTTTGGGCTTCAGGACGAGACCTTGTCTCAGGTAATCATTATCATACAAATTTCAAATTAAACCAGACCAAAGATGACCCTGACCATATAATCTTTAGTGATTCAGAAGGGAATATCCTTGATGAGACGCAGTTGCAGACTACCCAACTCGGACATTCACGCGGGAGAGTGATTGATGGATCTGATACCTGGGTAATTTTTACAAATCCTACTCCTCTGGCATCCAACAATACATCATTGCCATATATTGATTATGCTGAAAAACCTCAGATGAGCATTGAAGCCGGCTTCTACGATCAGGCTCAAACCATTACCATCACCTGCAATGATCCCGATGTTGAGATCAGATACACAACAAACGGAGATGTGCCGGTAAGTTCATCAACACTTTACACTTCACCCATTGAAATTTCACAAACAAAGCTTGTCCAGGCAAGATCATTCCATGACAATCCCCAGATACTGCCGGGCTTTATTGAGTTTAACACTTATTTTATCAACGAAGAACATACGTTGCCAGTAATTTCCGGTTCAGGGAATCAATTAGTCCAACTCCTTAACGGAAATGCATCAATACATCCTCAGGGAACACTGGAATACTTCAACGAAGATAAAGAAAGGACCAATATAGCCTATGGTGAATATAACAAACACGGGCAGGACTCATGGGCTAATCCTCAGCGCAGTATCGACTGGATTACACGCGACGAAATGGGTTACAACTATGCAATTTGTGAAAAACTGCTGCCACTTTCAGATCGGGATGAGTTTCAACGGATAATTCTTCGGGCAGCCGGCGATGATAATTATCCCGGAAAAGATACAGCAGCACACACCCGCGATATCTGGACACAAAACCTGGCACAAAAGTCAGGAATGCGCCTCGATGTCAGGAAAGGAGCAAGATGCATTTTATATGCCAACGGAAATTACTGGGGTGTTTACTCAATAAGAGAAAAAGTAAGTGATCACGACTTTACAGATTTTTATTACAACCAGGGCAAATATGACATTCAGTTTTTGATGTATTGGGGTAATTTGTGGGCACAATATGGCGGTCAGCAGGCTATTGATGAATGGATGGACCTGAGGGCTTACATCCTTGGAAGTGACATTAATAATCCAATAGTATTTACTTCTATCGATGCCCAGTATGATTATAAAAGCCTGATTGATTATGTAATTATAAATTCTTTTGTGGTTTGCTCTGACTGGTTAAACTGGAATGTGGGCTGGTGGCGCGGAAAAAATCCGGAAGGAGAACATCAGAAATGGGGATACATATTGTGGGATGACGATGCAATACTTGGCCATTATATCAATTACACCGGAATACCGGGCCAAAATCCGTATGTTCCTCCTTGTTTTCCTGAAAATCTCTCCAGTTATTCCGATCCTCAAAAACACATTGCAATTTTAAACAAGCTATTGGAAAATCCATTCGTTTACCAGTATTATGTTTCACGCTACATAGACCTGACAAATACTGTTTTCATAAAAGACGATTTATTGACCTACCTCGACAGCATTACAAATCTTATTGCACCGGAGATGCCGGAACATGTTTCAAGATGGGGGGGGACAATGACCAAATGGAACAGCAATGTAACAAAGATGAGGAATTTTATCTCTGAAAGATGCGATTATTTGAGCGAAGGACTTATGACATGTTACAATCTGACAGGACCTTACGAGTTTGCTGTCAATGCTGATCCACCTGATGTTGGCATGGTTCATCTTAATTCATTGAAACTGGAAGATTTTCCCTTCAACGGAGCGTATTATGGAGGAATTGATGTAAAATTAAAGGCAGTTGCCACCGATCCAAATTTTGAATTTGATTATTGGGAACTGGCAAATCACACACCAAATCCTGGTATTTATGATGAAGCAGTTACCATTAACCTGAATACCTGGGAAAATGTCATTGCACATTTTAAACCAAAATTATACATTGATTCGCTGATTATCAATGAAATAAATTACAAATCAGCGAGTTGGTTCGATACAGAAGACTGGATAGAATTTTACAACCCGCATGAATATGACCTGAATATTACCGGATGGTTTTTCAAAGATGACAACGATGAACATATTTTTACCTTTCCGTCCGGTACGATTATTCCTTCAGAAAATTATCTGGTTCTTTGCAGAGATTCAGTGGCATTTTCTTCGTTACATCCTGAAGTGACCAATTATATCGGTGAGATGGATTTTGGCCTGAGCAGTGATGGTGAATTTTTGCGTGTATTTAATCACGAGGGTATTCTTATTGATACTGTTCATTATCTGAGTATTCCTCCATGGCCACCGCAAGCAAACGGAGGCGGACCAACACTTGAACTCATACACCCGGCACTCGACAATGCACTTGCCGCAAGTTGGATGGCTTCAGAAAATGATTATGGCACTCCGGGAGCTATGAATAGTTTGTTGGTTGCTATTCCGGAATTCAATCCGAAACCTGCAGAATTATCCATAACAATTTATCCAAATCCGGCAACATCGTTTATCAATGTTTACTGCAACAATAATTATCGTGTCAGGAATGGATTTTTGCAAATTTTTAATTCACTGGGCTTTGAAATTTATCGCAAAGATGTTGTTTCATCAGGCGATATTTATGTTCCTTTAAATAATTTTCAGCGTGGATTATACTTTGTAAAATTAACTGATCTTACGTCCAATTTATCATCAACGGGCAGAATTGTGATTCAATAATCTTTTTTTACTTTTAAAAGAGAGCAATTTAAGGATCAAATTGCTCTTCTTTTTTGATGATAAAAAATGTTCTATAATTTATATTATGTTAAATAATGGTTTTTCAAAAAAAGGAAGAACACTTTTTTTGTCCTTCCCTATTAATTTGTTAATCTTGATTTTTTTCCTGGAGTTTTTGATCCATATCTTTCATTTTGTCGAGCATGCCAAGTCGTGCATAAATGTCGCGTAAAGTTCTCAGTACATAGACATCATTGGGGTTTAGCCGGTCAGCTGTTTCAAGATAAGGAATTGATTTTTGAAGAAATTCATTTGCTTTTTGTTTCAATTCTTCAAATTTTTTCTGTTGGTCGAGTGGCAATGCATTGGCTTCTTCGGTGATTGCGATAGCTTTATTAACATACAATGCGCCCAGGTTGTAATTTGGGTCAAAATAAACACTATCAAGTTCTATTGCTTTTTTGTAATTTTTTTCTGCTTCTTCAAAATTTCCGAGTTGATCGTAATTGGTTGCAACTGCAAAAAATAGTGTTGGATTTGTTTGATCTTTGGTGATAGCCAGTTGTAATAATTCCATCGCTTTTTCTTTATCGCCTGTTGCAAGATAAATATTGATTTCTTCGATAATAAGACTGAAGTCTTCCGGAAATTTTTCTCTTCCTTCCTGAATGTTCGCTAGAGCTGTAACAGTATCCCCTTCAGTTTTGTATATCTCGGTCATAAATCTGTAAATTGCAGGATCTTTAAAATCAATACTTTTCAATTTTCCGAAGTATTCCTTGGCTTTTTCATAGTTATTGGAAAAAAATGCGCTTTGAGCCGTGTAAAAATTGGCAATTGTATCAATTACTCCCAGGCTATTGGAAATATGCACTGCCTGCTCGAATGATGCTGCGGCTTCTTCGAATCTGGATTCATTGTAATAGCCTACGCCGCGGTTGAAATACTGTTCGGAGCAAACAATCAAACGTTCATTTATTTCTGCTTTGTGTTCTTCTTTTTCATCCAGTTCCAAAGCTTTCTGGTAAGCCTGGAATGCTTTGTCCAAAGCATTTTCATCAAGTTTTCCGAATTCATCTTCTTCGGAAAGCTGAATAGCAAGATAAACATTACCATAGTAGAACCATGTTTTTGCATCAGCTATGGTTTTTGGGTGTTCAACGGCTTTATCAATAGCTTCTTTGGCTTTGTCAAGTCTCCCATATCTCAGATGATTAAATGCTGCTGTACGGTTATTTACCTGACTGTAAGTAGCTGAAGCTAACATTATTCCTAATACGATTAAAAAGACATTTTTCATAATTTGCTGATTTAATATTAAAGATTATTTGATTTCAAACAAAAGTTACACCAAAAAAAATTGTAAGTTAATTGGGGCAAAAGTAATATTTCATACGTAAATTAATTGATATTAATATTGGTGTCGGCATCTGTTTCTCCGGTTTCATCTATTTCATCGAAATATTCTATTTCTTTCGAATTTTCTTCAAGCTCCACTTTAGCAACTGCTGCTATGCTGTCATCGTCTCTGAGGTTGATTAGCCTGACGCCTTGTGTAGCGCGTCCCATTACTCTGATTGCTGAAACAGCCATTCTGATGGTTAGTCCTGATTTATTAATAATCATCAGGTCATCCGAATCTTTTACATTTTTAATTGATATCAGGTCACCGGTTTTTTGAGTGATATTAAGTGTTTTGACTCCTTTACCTCCTCTGTTTGTTACACGGTAATCTTCAAGTTTTGATCTTTTACCATAACCATTTTCTGAGACGACCAGGACATCGAATCCGGCATCATCGAGGCAAATCATTCCTACAACTTCATCTTTTTCTGATGAAAGGGTGATACCTCTTACACCGGCACTATTACGTCCCATTGCTCTTACTTTTTTTTCATTAAAACGAATGGCTCTACCCGATTTCACTGCCATTATGATTTCGCTTTGACCGTCGGTTAATCTGGCCTCCAGCAATGTATCTTCTTCCCGAATGATGATGGCATTGATACCATTCTGTCGTGGGCGTGAATATGCTTCAAGAGGCGTTTTTTTAATTACCCCTTTGGTTGTAGCCATTATGATGTAGTGACTATTTACATAGTTTTCGTCTTTGAGGTCTTTGGTATTGATGAATGCCCTGATTTTGTCGTCAGGTTCAATATTGATAAGATTTTGAATGGCTCTTCCTTTTGATGTTCGGCTTCCTTCAGGAATTTCGAAGACACGCAGCCAGTAACACTTTCCTTTTTCGGTAAAGAGCAATAAATAATTGTGATTGGATGCAATGAAGAGATGTTCGAGAAAATCTTCATCGCGGGTGCTCGTACCTTTAGCTCCTCTCCCACCTCTTGCCTGAACGCGGTATTCGGTTAAAGGTGTACGTTTGACATATCCCAGGTGAGAAATAGTTAAAACAACATCATCATCAGGAATTGTATCTTCTATTCTGAAATCAGTTGCAGTAAATTCGATCGTTGACCTGCGTTCATCATTGTATTTTGCTTTGATTTCAAGGAGTTCATTTTTTATAATGTTCATCCTGAGTTCTTTATCAGCCAGAATCTTTTTGTATTGTTCGATTTTCAGGATCAGTTCTTCGTATTCGGTTTTGATTTTTTCTCTTTCGAGGCCAACAAGTCGCTGGAGACGTAGATCAAGAATAGCTCTTGCCTGAAGGTCGGTGAGCCCGAATCTTGTCATAAGTCCTTCGCGGGCTTCCTCTGGTGTCTGTGATGCCCTGATGAGGCTGATAACTTCGTCAAGATGATCGAGTGCGACTAAGAGACCTTCGAGGATATGGGCTCTTTTTTCGGCTTCATTGAGTTCGTATTGAGTTCTGCGGGTTACAACATCGTGCCGGTGGTCAACAAAATGTCTTACAATATCTTTCAGATTGAGCTGAACAGGACGGCCATTAACAAGGGCTATATTATTGATGCTGAATGATGTTTGCAGTGGTGTCATTTGATACAACTTATTCAGCACTACATTTGTAACAGCATCCCGCTTAAGATCATACACGATACGTATTCCGTTACGGTCGGATTCGTCCCGTAGGTCAACAATACCTTCAATTTTCTTATCATTGATAAGGTCAGCTGTTTTTTTAATCATTTCAGCTTTATTCACCTGATAAGGAACCGAAGTAACAATAATTTGCTCTTTACCTGATGAGGTGGTTTCTACAACAGCTTCCCCGCGCTGGACTATTCTGCCCCGACCTGTTTCGTACGCTTCTCTCACACCATCGTAACCGTAAATAATACCGCCTGTCGGAAAGTCCGGTGCTTTAATGAATTCCATCAGGCCGGAGATGCTGATATCGTTATTGTCAATATAGGCTATACAGCCATCAACCACTTCTCCGAGGTTATGCGGAGCCATGTTTGTTGCCATGCCTACTGCAATTCCGGATGTTCCGTTGATAAGCAGATTGGGTACTTTAGCCGGGAGCACTGTAGGTTCTTCAAGCGTGTCATCAAAATTCAACTGAAAGTCTATGGTATCTTTGTTGATATCGTCAATCATTTCCTCGGCAAGTTTTCTGAGCCGGGCTTCGGTGTAACGCATTGCAGCCGGACTGTCGTTATCAATCGAACCAAAATTACCCTGTCCGTCAACCAGTGGATACCTCATCGACCATGTCTGGGCCATTCTTACCATGGCATCGTAAACAGAGGTATCTCCATGAGGATGGTACTTTCCTAAAACTTCTCCAACAATTCTTGCTGATTTTTTATATGGCCGGTTGGAAAGTATTCCCAAGTCAAACATGCCATAAAGGATTCTGCGGTGCACAGGCTTGAGGCCATCTCTTACGTCAGGTAAAGCTCTTGAAACGATAACAGACATCGAGTAATCAATGTAGGCTGATTTCATTTGATTCTCAATGTTCACTTTTACGATCCTGCCTTCTTCGTTATTGTTTTCCATCAACTCAACTTATTCAAAATTAGATAAATACTTACTCTAAGTATTTCGTGCAAAAGTACAAAATAATATCGGACCAAAGTCAGTCTCTTAAGATTTGTTTTTAACACCTTTTTGTTGAAAAAATTCGGAGGAAATTGACCAAATGTCAGACTTTCCGGTTATCTTTGCTGTTGAACATTTTTCAATGTTTTGATGTTTATTAAGAAAATTAATTAAAAGAAATGCAACAGGTTACAAATTCGATTCAAATTCTTCCAAAGGCAGTTATTAATAAAATCATTTTTGGACCGTAATTTGATCAGGTATTTTTTCTCAATCCAAAACAACTAAAATGGAAGCAAAATTTTCGCAACACGTAAAAGATGTATTGACATACAGTCGAGAGGAAGCTTTACGAGTTGGTAATGAATATATTGGTGTTGAACACCTTGTCCTGGGTATTCTCAGGGATGGTGAAGGACTTGCAATTCAGATATTAAACTATCTTGGTGTTGATTTAAGTGAATTGCGAAAAACCATCGAAAAATACATTACAACAAATGCTAAACCCGGAACAAGAAAACCGGAAAATCTCCCATTGGTTAAACAGGCTGAGCGCGCATTAAAACTTACTTATCTTGAAGCCAAACTCTTTAACAGTAATTTGATCGGTACCGAGCATCTGCTCCTTGCCATTCTCAAGGATGAAGATAATCTTGTTTCTATTACTTTAGAAAAACAGGGAGTTGATTACGAAAGTGTGAGAAATGAACTTCAGTCGCTCAGATCGGACATTGAAACAATAAACAAATCATCGGAGGAAATTGGTAATTCCGATCCAAAGGATCAATTCCCCGGCGATCAGTCTGACGACGAATTCGAAGATAAAGGGTTCAAACCACCAAAAAAACAAGGTGATACAAAATCCAAAACTCCTGTTCTTGACAATTTTGGCCGGGATCTGACCCGTGCTGCCGAAGAAGGAAGACTTGATCCCATTGTTGGTCGTGAACGTGAGTTGGAAAGAATATCTCAGATACTCAGCCGCCGAAAGAAAAATAATCCTATTCTAATTGGTGAACCGGGTGTTGGCAAATCTGCTATTGCCGAAGGACTTGCATCTCGCATTGTGCAACGCAAAGTATCCCGTGCATTATTCAGTAAACGTGTGATTACTCTGGATCTGGCGTCTATTGTCGCCGGAACGAAATATCGTGGTCAATTTGAAGAAAGGATGAAAGCCGTGCTCAATGAACTGGAAAAAAATCCTGATATCATCTTGTTCATCGACGAGATTCATACCTTGGTTGGTGCAGGTAATGCTTCCGGTTCCCTTGATGCTTCCAACATGTTTAAACCGGCACTTGCCAGAGGAGAAATTCAATGCATCGGCGCAACAACCCTGGATGAATATCGTCAGTACATCGAAAAAGATGGTGCACTGGAACGTCGTTTTCAAAAAATTATCATTGATCCTACGACAGTAGAAGAAACAACCACCATCCTCCACAACATTAAAGAAAAATACGAAGATCATCATCTGGTAAAATATACAGATGAAGCAATACGATCCTGCGTAACTCTAACCAATCGTTATATCAGCGACAGGTACCTTCCCGACAAGGCTATCGATGCCCTTGATGAAGCCGGAGCAAGAGTTCACATTACAAACATGCATGTTCCTTCCAGAATTATTCAAATCGAAACCCGAATTGAAGAAATAAAATCTGAAAAAACCAAAGCTATCAATAGTCAGAAGTTTGAGGAAGCTGCACGTTTCAGGGATATAGAACGTAAATTGCAGGATGAACTTGAACAGGAAAAAAAGAACTGGGAAATTGAATCAAGCATAAATCGCGAAGTCGTTACCGAAGAAAACGTAGCCGAAGTGGTTGCAATGATGACCGGAATTCCGATGAAACGTATTGCCCAAAGCGAGAGCAAACGACTGGTGAATATGGATGAAGAACTCAAAGGTTCTGTCATTGGTCAGGATGAAGCAATTAAAAAAATTGTCAAATCAATACGTCGCAACCGCGCTGGACTTAAAGACCCAAACAAACCAATCGGGAGTTTCATTTTTCTTGGGCCTACCGGGGTAGGTAAAACCCATTTAGCTAAAATACTTGCCCGCTTTCTTTTCGACTCGGAAGATGCTTTGGTCAGAATTGATATGAGCGAATACATGGAAAAATTTTCAATTTCCAGACTGGTTGGTGCACCTCCGGGATATGTCGGCTATGAAGAAGGCGGTCAGTTAACCGAAAAAGTAAGACGTAAACCTTATTCTATCGTACTTCTTGATGAAATCGAAAAAGCTCATCCGGATGTTTTTCACTTGCTTCTGCAGGTGCTCGACGATGGATTGATTACTGACAGTCTTGGCCGAAGAATTGATTTCAAAAATACTATCATTATCATGACTTCCAACATTGGCAGCCGTCAGGTGAAAGATTTTGGACAAGGTGTCGGCTTCAACACTACGGCCAGAGAATCAGCAAAAGACAAGTATTCTCAAAGCATTATTGAAAATGCACTTAAAAAAACTTTTGCACCTGAATTTCTCAACAGGGTGGATGACATTGTAATTTTTGATTCACTCAAACGTGAGCACATTCACAAAATCATTGATATTGAACTCAAATCGCTGTTTACAAGGGTCAGAGACTTGGGATACACACTTGAATTAACCGAAAAGGCAAAAGATTTTATAGTGGACAAAGGTTGGGATGAAAAATTTGGTGCGCGTCCGCTGAAACGAGCTATACAAAAATATGTGGAAGACCCATTGGCCGAGGAAATTATTGGTGCACGGCTCAAAGAAGGCGACATAATTCTCCTGGATTATTCAGATGAAAAAACCGAATTGGAACTTTCCATTAAACGGGCTGATGCAAAAGAAATTACCGAAACTCATTCATAATCAGTAATTTATTTGGATTTTTTAACCGTGCATTTTGTTAGGCCTTGTTTAACGAAAATTTATTTCACAACGAATTTCGGATTTGTTTTCTAAAATTCAGGTTATAGTTTATCGAACAATTCAGTTTCGAAATCAGTGGCAGTTTCTTCGAACCCTTTCTTCACACTTGTATTCCAGTATTGTTGAATTCTGAAATTAATTTCCTCATCAGATTTATCCAGGTATTTTATGGATAAGTTGAAACCTGTGTTTTCGAATCTGAGGAGAGCATCATTATTTCCTTGAATCATGAAACTCAATGATTCTTCATTTTTTTCTTCGAGATATTTTTTCCGGACAATCGTGGAAATCTCTCTTAATTTATTATCGTTAGGGTTTTTGAAAGTATATTCACCCATGACAAATTTGTTGTCAACGAAAAAAAAGTAGGATTTCATTTCGGATTCAAACATTTCACTTCGCACACCTATAATTTTCAAATCGAAAAACTCCAGACGAAATGCATTAACACAAAATGGCCTGGGATTGCTCAGATAAACGGTTTTGAAACTTGAGCCAAACGGGGTTTTCCCAAACCTGATTTCTTTATTGCTTTTGAAAACAGGCACATTGTTGATTTTGTGAAATGCAGCTATGTGGTTGACAAAATCGTCTTTGATACAGTAACCATAGGGACTTTTCCCGGTGTATTTTTTATGAACGTCAATGTATCGGGAACTGAATTTACCAAAGAATATTTTGGCGAAAAAAATATGAAATAAGGGATAAAACCAGATAAGAATGATGATTAAAACAAGGAGAACGCCGAGTGCAACAAGTACAATTTGTGGTAATTCCATAGGATAGATTCAAATTTCCGGCAAATGTAATCTGATTTTGTTTTAAATTGGAATTATAGTGAGTTTTAAAAGATGATTTATCCGATTGACAGTTCCTGATTCCATCGGATATTGGTTGGTTTGGCACCCATGTTTACCCCTTCAACAAACATGTTCACACATTCTTTAAGGTCAACATGATAACCTCCTTCAAGCACTGCAAAAACTTTTTTAAAAGATTTGCTGAGTTTATATCCGCATTCGTAATAAGCATGCAAAGTTAGATTAAGCCCAAGTAAACGATCTTTTCGATACCCGTCGAACCCTGCTGAAACAGCGATTACATCCGGTTGGAATTTTTGTGCAGCCACGATTGCTTTGTCCACCGCTTTAAGAAATTCTTTTTCACCACTTTTCTCAGGGATCGGGATATTCAGTGTACAACCAAGCCCTTCTCCTGAGCCAATTTCGAGAAAAGTACCGGTAAAAGGATAAGTATTTTGCTGATGAATAGAGCAGAAGAATACTTGCTTGTTCGCATAAAAAATACTTTGTGTACCGTCGCCATGGTGTCCGTCAATATCGAGAATAAACACTCGTTTACCTTCATTTACCAACACTTGTGTGGCAATTGCGATATTGTTGAACAAACAAAACCCTGAAGCTTTATCACGATGAGCATGATGTCCCGGTGGTCTGACAACAGCAAAATCACCGTTCAAAGCTGCTTTCACCGACAACCCAACAGCCTGGCAGGCTGCTTTATAGCTAAGTGGATTGAGCGTAATTTCGGCAATTGACAAGTTGTTTTCACATGCATTTTTGATTTTGTTGATATAGTCCTCCGAATGAACGAGTTTCAGGTATTTTTCTCCGTCTGCTTCTGTGCTTTCAAGGTCAGAAAACCCCTCCAAACGGTACTTTCCTTCGTACGGGCTGTCCACATTGTGGCTGAGAAAGATTTTGTTGAAAAGAAGTTTCATGTTGTCGGGTTTAAATCAGCAACTAAAATAAACATTTATTAGAAATACAATTTTTTCTTTAAAATTTTGAATCAGGTTAAAGCCAGGTAGCACTTACCATACGATTTTTGTCAAAAATATCTTTCTTCACGACGGGATACTTAAATCCGGCTGATTTCATAATATCAGTTACCTCTTTACCATATTTTTGGTTGATTTCGAAATAAAGCCTTCCTCCCGGTTTTAACTTTGATGCAGCCAGTCTGCAGATGTTTCTGTAATAAATCAAAGGGTCTTCATTCTTGACAAAAAGTGCATCCGGAGGCTCAAAATCCAGCACATTAAATTGCATTTGCGCTTTTTCAGCTTCAGTAACATAGGGTGGATTACTGACAATAATATCAAGAGATGGTAATAAATCCGGTATGACTTCCTGAAGAATATTCGTTTTGAAAAAATTTACTTCCAAATGATTTTTGGTCGCATTCTGGCTTGCAACTTTCAGGGCTTCCTCGCTTAGGTCACAAGCCCAGATTTTGGATTCGGGGATCAATTGTTTCAGCGACAGGGCGATGCAGCCACTTCCGGTTCCAATATCAAGGATGAACAGATTTTTTTTGGGTTTTTCATTTTCAACAATCCACAATACCAGTTCTTCTGTTTCCGGACGGGGAATCAATACGTTCTCATTCACCATCAAATTCAAATCCAAAAACTGACTTTCGCCTAAAATATATTGTATTGGGCGGTGCTTCTTTAATTCTCTTACGTCAAAATGAATTTTCAAAATCTCCGATTCACTGATTCGAAGATCAGGAGAGCTTAACCTTTTCAGGCGGTTGATGCCCAACCTTTTTTCGATTATCAGATCAAGAAAAGCAGCCGATTCATTTTCCGGATAAAGTTTCTTCAACTCTTTCAGGTAGGTTTCGCGAATATCTCTAATTTTGTTAGTTGTAAAATTCACACAATACTAAATGATAAATGATAATGGATTTTGTGGCAAAATTAGCAGAAATAACGAAAGAATCTGTACCTGCAGCTTTATGCATTCTAACTGAAACTGAGGGGTCAACACCCCGTAAGGCAGGCTCGAAAATGATTGTAACCATGGATGGACGGATTTATGGAACAATTGGCGGCGGAAGTATGGAGCAGCGCGTAATACAGGAAGCCAGGATGGCATGCAATCGTTCATTGCCTGTAAAGCTGAAATACAACCTCGATGATGACCTTCAAATGCAATGCGGAGGATTCGTTGAAGTTTACATTGAGCCAATCGGATTGCCATTGCATCTGGTGATTTTCGGCGCTGGTCACGTTGGTTCCGCTCTTGGTCATTATGCCAGAGATTTTGGTTTTAAAGTGAGCTTTGTCGATAGCAGAGCCGAATTTGCAAAAAAGCAGGAGCAACTTGGGTTTAGTGTTATCCTTGGTGATTTTGTCGAAGAAGGGAAAAAAATTATTTCCAACGACAGAACTTTTTTTGTTGTTGTTACACCCCAGCACTCATTTGATCAGGAAATTACAGCAATATTGGCAAAAAAACCCTTTGCTTACCTTGGAATGATCGGAAGCAAACGAAAAATAGCTGATGCAAAACAGTATTTTATTGAAAATAATTTACTCACTCCGGCAGAAATTGCCAGGATTGATATGCCAATTGGAATAAAATTCAACGCCGAAACTCCCGAAGAGATTGCTATCAGTATTTTAGCCAGGCTGATTGACGTGAAAAATTCACATTGATCCAGATAGTATGTCATTGTATTTTTCAACCAGATCATAACATCCCCTTTCAATTATTGATGAACTATTTTTTGCTGTTTTGTATAGTGGTGAGTATTCTTTCTCTGAACCTGAAACTCAATTTGTAAAAGCCTTTGCCGGAGCCTCTCATTTCGCGCTGGTGATTCATGCTCACAGCTATGATAATTACGTGCTTTTTCCATGGGGCTATCAGTATTGTAAGCCTCCCGATCATGCCCTGTTCCAGGAATACGGAAAACTGCTTGTTCATGCAAATAATTATTTTTTTGGCAACTCTTCAGGCATGTTGTACGAATCGAATGGAGATGCCAACGACTGGTTTTATGGTTGCAGAGAGGATCGTTCCCATATGTGACGAAAATGTTGAACTGAACCTGATGGCCGCGAGAGTTGCAGATTACAACCCTTCAAAAACTTGAACCCTGCAAATCTTATTTCATTTTCAGCAAAGTGCCTTCATTACTGTTCTTCAACTGCTATAATCATAAATCAAATGAACATTGAAAAATAATCGGTATTTTTGACGATGTTTTGTTAATGTTTTAATTTCAAATTTCAAACTGATGAATTTCAAAGTTTTTCTGCTTGTCTTATTTGTTCCGCTTGCTGCTTTACCACAAACCTACTCATTGAAAGGTTACATTAAAAATATTGATCAACAACAAGTATCCATTCATGATTTTTATGGCGGAGAAAACCGTAAAATTGACTCCGTTAACGTAAAACCTGACGGATCTTTTGAGTATCAGTTTCCGGCTGCATCATACAGCGGTATGTACCGTTTACGCTGGGATTCCAATCATTTTATGGATATTCTTTTCAATCATGAAAACATTACTTTCGAAACCGATGCACGATCAGTAGTTGATAGTCTTATTTTTTTTCAATCTGTTGAAAATCAACTTTATTTTGATTATCTCAAGCATCGCAGTGAAGCCGAATATCGTCTTGAGTTGCTTCATCCCCTGCTGAGCCTTTATCCGGCTGATGATCCTTTTTATGAAAAAATTACTGATCAGTACGATTTTATTAACAATGAATTAAAAAAATACGTTGAAAACCTTCTTCAAATGCACCCTGAAACATATGCAGCTAAATTGATAAATGCTGATTTTACTCCGAGACCGAAATCCAGTTTGAGTGAAGAAGAACATATTGAATTTCTCCGCACTCACTTTTTTGACCGGATAGATTTTTTTGATACTACGCTGCTTTTCAGCAATATCATTGCCACCAAGGTTATTCAATATCTTTCACTTTATCAGGATAATCGTCTGGACAAAGACCAGCTTCAGGTGGAGTTTATCAAAGCTGTGAGTGTAATTATGAACAAAACAATGGATAGCCCGATTGTTTACGAGTTTGCAATGGACTATCTGATAACGGGTTTCAACAATTATGGTTTTGATAAAGTGATTACCTACATTGCTGATAATATCCATCTTGAAGATCAGTGTTACGACAGTGAACGAAAAGCTGAGCTGGAGAAAAAAGTGGAAAGCCTGAAAAAATTCGCAGTGGGTATAAAAGCTCCTGATTTTACTACTACTGATCTGAATGGTAATCAGATTAAGCTTTCAGAGATAAATTCTGATTACACCCTTTTACTTTTCTGGGCTACCTGGTGTCCTCACTGCAATGCATTGGTTCAGCAACTGCAAAAGCTTTATCTTGAAGATAACCGTCAGAAATTTGAAATTGTGGCGGTTTCGCTTGATGATTCGCCAAAAGATCTTCAAACATTCCTGCAGCAGGGAGATTATAACTGGATCAACATTGCTGATTTCAAAAAATGGAAAGGCGAGCTGGTGCAGCTCTATGATATCTTTGCTACTCCCACCATGTTCCTTCTCAGAAAGGACCTGACCATTGAGGCAAAACCGATGACCTTCAACGAATTGAAAAACGATCTGTTCACCAGAAATATCCTGGAGTAAGAAAACTGAAACTGATTTTCGGAACTGTAAGACAGGTTTTTTAAAATGCCGTCAAATTTGTCTGATTTTGTTTAATCAAAACATGAATCTTCAATTCATCAAAAAAAAATAACTGCTTAACCCAAAACGCTTGATTTTTCGATGTTTTAAAAATGAAGCAGGATTAATTCCCCCCCAATTTTCTCTATTTTTGCAGTTTTAATCAACCATTTAAAACGGGAAAAGTATGTCTCAAAATAATTTCAATGCGGTGATATTCGACCTTGACGGAGTGATTACCAAAACAGCCCTCGTGCATAGCGCAGCCTGGAAAAAGATGTTTGACGAGTTCCTTAAAAGCTGGTCAGCGCGAAACAACAAACCTTTCAGGGAATTTGACCATGAGCGCGATTATTTGCCTTATATTGACGGCAAACCGCGGTATCAGGGAGTAAAATCCTTCCTGGAACATCGTGGAATTGGGATACCTTATGGCGATCCTTCTGATCCGCCTGATGCAGAAACAGTTTGCGGACTTGGCAATCGCAAGAACCAGGTTTTCAATGAAGTACTTGAACGCGATGGCGTGGAAGTGTATCCTTCAACAGTTGCACTCGTCCATCAGCTAATTGGAAGGGGGATACGTGTTGGTGTAGCTTCATCCAGTAAAAACTGTGAAAATGTGTTGAAAGCTGCAGGATTGCTTCATTTATTTGAAACAAGGGTTGATGGTGTGGTTTCAGCTGATCTGGGCTTGAATGGAAAACCGGAACCGGATATTTTTCTTACTGCTTGTAAAAATCTTGATGCGACTCCCGACAAGGCAGTAGTGGTTGAAGATGCAGTTTCGGGTGTACAAGCCGGAAGAGCAGGAAATTTTGGTCTGGTACTTGGGATTGCACGTGAAAACAATGCCATGGAGCTTCGCCTGAATGGCGCTGATATTGTAGTTAATGACATTGGAGACATAGGTTTTGAAGGGATCGAAGAATGGTTTAATAAAGGACTGGAAGAAGATAACTGGTCATTGACCTATCATGATTATGCACCCAAGAAAGAACGCTCACGAGAAGCCCTTCTTACTGTAGGAAACGGCTATTTTGGAACACGCGGTGCATTTGAAGAAGCCCAGGCCAACGAGATCAATTATCCGGGTACTTATATTGCCGGGTTATACAACCGTCTGACATCGAAAATAGCTGACCGCGATGTTGTAAATGAAGACTTTGTGAATATTCCAAACTGGTTGCAGATAACTTTCAGAATCGACGACGGCGAATGGTTCGATCCTGCGTCAGCGATTATTCTTGATTGCTATCGTAACCTCGATTTTCGTAATGGTTTGTTACATCGTGTTCTTACTGTAAGAAGTAAGGACGGCAAAGAAACATTGATACAGTCGTGGCGTGTGGCCGGTATGCATGACCCACACCTCGCTGCCCTGAAATACGCTGTTTCACCGTTGAACTACAATGGTAAAATTACTGTAAAATCTACCCTCAGCGGAAACATTAAAAATCAAGGAGTCGAACGCTACAAACAACTCAACCAAAAACACCTTCAGCCTAAAGAAGGTGGGGCTGAAAAAAACCTGAGCTGGCTTGTTGTGAAAACTACCCAATCTCAGATAGAAATTGCAGAAGCCGTGAAACTGAAGATTTATGCCGAAAAAAAACCAATTGATCCAACCATTGAAAACGTACTTGCTGCCGGAGAAGTAAATTCCTTTTTTAGCATTGATCTTGAGCCTGCTCAGTTGCTTACAATTGAAAAATTAGTTGCTGTTTATACCTCAAAAGCTGACGACAGCCCCAACCCGCTTGCCAATGCCAGAGTAAAGGTGATGCTTGCCGAATCTTTCGACTCGCTGGCCGGTGAAAGTAATCGCGTTTGGAATAACATCTGGCAAAAAATTGATATTCAGATTGAAGGTGATCGCTTAGCGCAAAAGTTGCTGCGGATGCATCTTTATCATTTGATGGTTTCCTTTTCACCACTTAATAAGGATTTTGATGCAAGTATAACTGCCCGGGGTCTTCATGGTGAAGCTTACCGAGGACACATTTTCTGGGATGAACTTTTTATCCTTCCGTTTTATGCCATGCATTTTCCGGAAGCAGCCAAAGCTATGTTGATGTATCGCTACCGCCGACTTGACGCAGCACGCGAATATGCTAAGGAACATGGTTATAAAGGTGCTATGTTTCCCTGGCAAAGTGGCAGCGATGGCAGGGAAGAAACCCAGGTAGTTCATCTCAATCCCGTTACAGGAAAATGGGGTGATGACTACAGTTCTCTTCAGCGACATGTTTCACTGGCAGTGGCTTACAATATATGGGAGTATTTTAAAATTTCCGGTGACAAAGACTTCATCCGGGATTATGGTGCAGAAATGTTTCTCGAAATTTGCCGTTTTTGGGCTTCCAAAACCGTTAAAGATGAAAAATCAGGACGTTATTCCATTACGAAGGTTATGGGACCGGATGAGTTCCATGAAGCTTATCCTGATGCTTCTGAAGGAGGTCTTAAAGATAATACATACACAAATCTGATGACTGCCTGGACTATGAAGAAAGCAACTGATCTTCTTAACCAGTTGACAACCGACGATCAAACGGCAGTTAAACAAAAAATTAAGCTGAATGACGATGAATTGGCATTGTGGGAGGATATTTCACATAACCTTAAAATCGTTGTCAAGGATGATATTCTGGCGCAATACGATGGCTATTTTGATCTGAAAGAGCTGGATTGGAATTACTTTCGACAGAAATATGGAAACGTTTACCGTATGGACAGGCTGTTGAAAGCGGAGGGGAAAACAGCAGATGAATTCAAGGTAGCCAAACAGGCTGATACACTGATGACCTTTTATAACCTGTCGGAAAAAGAAGTAACAAATATTCTAAACCGGCTTGGCTATAAATTATCGGCCGATTACCTGAAAAAAAACCTTGAATATTATCTCCAGCGCACTTCACACGGGTCAACTCTTTCAAGAGTGGTACATTCACGGCTGGCCAACATGATCGGTGACAGGAAGCTAAGTTGGGAACTCTATCTCGAAGCACTTACAAGCGATTTTAACGACATTCAGGGAGGCACTACCGGTGAAGGTATCCATGCAGGAGTAATGGCCGGGACTGTACTCGTTGCCATTCAGTCGTTTGCCGGTGTTGATATCAGGGAAGGCAAATTAATTATCAATCCGGCTTTGCCTGCGCATTGGAGGAGTATCAGTTTTAATTTTGGCCTTCATTCCGACCGTATTTTCATCAAAGTTACCAATACTTCGATCGAATTAAAATTGATGGGGAAATCCGAAAAAATTCAATTTACCCTGAATGAACATGAGGAAGAACTGATAAATGGGAAGACCTTTCATAGTGAAATACTTAACAGGATTAATTAATATTTAACCTTGAGTTTTCCAGGATAGCAACATGAATTTTAATATATTGAAAAGTAAAGCAACTGCAATCTTCTGTACAATTTTCCCTGGTCAAAGTATTATTAAATAAACCAATCACACTTCAAAATCGTTTTCTTATCACGACATTAAATAATAAAATTCTATGCTGCATGATTTAATTACCATTACTCCGCAACACGAAAGTTCGGCCAAAATGGTGTTCGATAAAGTTCTTGAATTGAGAAACGGAAATCCCCGGGGAAAGATGA
>Ga0116164_10000535_pt1 | contig 32663 bp, 29 predicted proteins | sample AD_UKC109_MetaG_FD_89888 | JGI IMG/M metagenome (GOLD analysis project Ga0116164, IMG submission 89888) | Active sludge microbial communities of municipal wastewater-treating anaerobic digesters from Hong Kong - AD_UKC109_MetaG | ecosystem: Engineered > Bioreactor > Anaerobic > Digestate... | reverse complement strand
CAGCTTGTTTAAAAAGTGCCAGTTTCGCGAAGCCAAGTGTGGAGCGGGTTGAGCGTACACGGACGTACGTGATGCCCGTTCCATCACGCAGGCGGCAAAGAAAATGGTGCTTTTTCAGCAAGCTGAGATTGCGGGAGCAATCTTTCCGTCATTGCCCACTCGGTTTTATTGTCGCCCAGCTCCCTGCCGGCCGCTGTGCTCTGTAAAACCTCCCAACTCCAGTTCGTTTTGCCCTTCGGGCAAGTACCCACTGGGTACACACTCTCTTTCGTTGCCCATCCCAAATTCCTAATTGCGTAAATCTCCCGCTGTACGGAATCCGCTGTGCGGACACCAACGCAGTATTATGCCAGAGAAACGGCTGAAAGTCAACGTTTCCGGCAGGTTTGGGCGGCCGGCCGCCTGCAAAAACAGCCGGCGGGCGGGGAGATACGCCGCGCTCTTTCCCATTTTTTAGCTTTTTGGCGTTGACAAAGCAAAATCTCATGGTATGATAGGCATAAAGAAGCATCGTGTGCGCACACGTTATCAAGTAACGAGGAGTACTGGTCGTGAGATCAACCATTAAGGACATTGCCGCGTATTGCCAGGTATCTGTAGGGACCGTGGATCGTGCGATCAACAACCGGCCCGGCATCAGCGAGAAAACCCGGCAGCAAATCCTGGAGGCCGTGGAAAAGCTGAATTACAAGCCCAACTATTCTGGCAGATCGCTGGCTACCGGCTCCACAAAAACCATCGGCGTGGTGTGCTTTGATCTCTACAACAACTTTTTCCCCGAACTGATCGACACCATCGAGAACGCTGCAAAGGAAGCCGGCTACTTTATTTACCTGATCTTAACGCACATGGACAAGGAGAAGGAGTGGCAGGGGCTGGAGTACCTGTCCGCGCGCCACGTGGACGGGATCATCCTGTTTCCCATCGGGGTCGGAGACGAGTTTGTGCGCTATCTGAAGGGGCTGCACATCCCGATCGTGACCGTTTTCAACGAGCTGTCCGACGGTTTTTCCAACGTCAGCATCGATAACCGGGCGGCGTTCGGCGAGGCGGTGGATTTTCTGATCGGGCGCGGCTACGAGCGGATCGCCTATTTAACCCCGCAGGTGGATAAGCAGGAGAGCTGCGGCAACAACGTGCACGTTCTGAAGATGCGCAAGCTGGGATACTGCGACGGGGTTATCCGCGCGGGGCTGGAGCCCATCATCCTGCAGGGGCGCGCGATGTCGGAACAGATGAGCCTGTACTACGCCGGCAACGAGCGGAATATCCGCACCGCGCTCCTGTGTTCCAGCGATATCTACGCCCTGCGGATCTTCAGCCTGCTGCAGGATCAGGGGATCCGTATCCCGGAAACCCTTGGAATCATGGGCTTTGACAACGTGGACGTGCTCAACTACGTCAGGCCGAGGCTGACCACCGTCGAATACTCCGTGAAAAGCATGGGAGAACAGCTGTTCAACTGTATCTATACCCAGATCGAAGGAAACCACGCTCCCCGCAAGTACGTTTTGCCCCATCAGATCGTGCCGGGAGAGACCGTATAATTTTTTTACGCGTCACCGTGTGCGCACACGGTGCAAAATTGGAGGAATGAGCCGCTCCGGAAACACACCGAACGGACTTCGCATTCCCCGCCCGCCCGGCCCCGCGGCGGATTGCACCGCCGTGCCGCCGCCCGGGTAGCGCCGCCGCACAGTCCAATCCCGAACGCCGCCGCCCGCACTGTTCCCGGCCGGTTTCCCTGCCGCAGCTCTCCCCGCCGCTTGTCCGCGCGGTCCCCTGTCGTTTTTACCCCGCGGCCTCCCCGCACATTCATTTCGGCTGCCCGCAATCCGCGGCGCGCGAAAGATGACCGGAAGCAGCATACCCCGGAAGGAGCGGAATCCATGAATCAAGCATGATCAATCGGGCAGATCCCTGCGCACTCCAGTTACAACGGACAGACAGCCGAACCCTACCGCAGCCTATAGGAGAGCATTTTATGAAGCTACAAAACATTCAGTACGAACCCTTTTCCCAGTTCCTTCTTGCGGAAAAGCTGCACGACGTGACCCGGTACCTGCAGGTCGCCTCGGAATTCGGAGAAAAAGACGAAGGAAAGCAGATCTTCGACCGCTTTCAGCGCGCGATGGATACGGCCCTGGACGAATTTCAGGCGCTGGTCCTGGCCGCCGGGGACGCAGACGAGCCGGACGATCTTCCGTCGATCCGCGCGCTTCGCCCGGACGGCCCCCGGAGATTGTCCCGCGGGATCGGCGCCGATTACGGCGAGCGGCTGCGCGGCGCGTTTTACGGAAGGATGGCCGGATGCACGCTGGGCGCCATGCTGGAATTCCAGAGCGTCGACTGCATGAAAAACTGGTCGGAGCATTTCGGCGATCCCTGGCCGCCCGTCGATTACTGGCGGCACCCGATGCAGGACCCGCTGGCGCCCCACTACATCGTGGGAAAGAAGCTGGATCTGACACGGGGGCATATGGACGCGGTCCCGCCGGACGACGATACGATTTACACGCTGATGGGGCTTTTAATCCTGGAGCAGTACGGGATGGAATTCACCCGGGAGGATTTCGCGAAAACCTATCTGCGGTATCTGCCCGTCGGCCCGGATAACGACCGGCCCGGGGAGCGGGGCTGCTGGTGGGGCGAGCGCCGCATGATGCGCAACCTGCAGCAGGGAATGACGATCGGCGAAGCGGGCGTGACCCGCAACCCCAACCTGCAGAACATCGCCGCCTGGACGCGCGCGGACAGCTACGGCTACGCCTGCCCCGGCTGGCCCGAGAAGGCCGCGGAGCTGGCCTACAGGGACGCCTCCGTCAACCATCGGCGCAACGGCGTGTACGGCTCCATGTTCATGGCGGCCGCCATCGCGGCGGCGTTCGCCGTGGATACCGCGGAGGAGGCCGTGCGCATCGGCCTGACGGAGATCCCGAAGGACTGCCTGTTCGCCGAGGGCGTGCGCTGGGCGCTGGAGCAGAGCTTTTCCGACTACCGGGAGGCCTACGATCTGGTCTGGGCGCGCTACAGGGGGATGTTCAACGGCAGCGCCCTAACCAACGCGCTGCATGTGGTGATGGGCCTGAGGATCGGCAAGCGCGATTTTACCAAAGTCATCGGCGAAACCATCGCCATGAGCGGCGATAACGACTGCACCGGCGCGACGGCCGGCAGCATCGCCGGCGCCCTGATCGGCAGATCGCAGATCCCCGCAAACTGGACGGAGCCCTTCCGGGGCCGGATGCACATCTACCTGAACGAGCACGGCGAATACCTGTCCATCGAGGACGTATGCGGCCGTTTCGAGGCGCTGGCACGGAAATTCGCCGTTCAGGAAAGCTGAAACTCACCGCTGTTTTGGACGCGGTGGAAATATAGGAAAAGGAGACTTACCCATGAAAAAACTTGTTGCCACGTTACTCTGCCTCATCCTGGCGGTATCGATGACCGCCGTCACGGCGTCCGCCGCGGATGAGCAAATCACCCTGCTGGTTTGGGATACGTTCACGAGCGACAGCATGCGCGCCGGAATCGAAACCATCAACCAGATGTTCATGGATGCCTACCCGAATGTCACGATCGAGCATTTGAGTAAGGATTTGGATTCCATGTCCCAAACGCTGAAACCCGCCTTTATGTCCGGCGACGCGCCCGATGTGATCTATCACGAGATGGGCATCAGCGAGATGGGCGACTACGTGAAGGCCGGCTATCTCATGAACCTGTCCGACGCCTACGCGCAATACGGCTGGAACGATACCCTGATGTCCGTTTCCAAGGCAGTGCCCTCGGTCGGCGACTTTGTCTACGGCGTGGGCCACGAGGTGGAAACCATGGGCCTGTATTACAATCCCGCCATTCTGGAAGAGGTCGGCGTGGGCGTGCCCACCACCGTGGAGGAGCTGACGGCCGCCATGGCAAAAATCAAGGAAGCCGGCTACATCCCCATGGGCAACACGCTGGACCAGTACTGGTACAACAACATGAACTTTGTCGGCACGGTGCTGTACGCCTTCATGACCAAGGATGAAATCGACGCCTGCATGAACGAGGACGCCTCCTGGGATACCGCGTCGGTCCGCCTGGCCGTCGAAACCATTCAGGAATGGATCGACGAAGGTTATTTCCCGGATCACCCCGAGGTCAGCACGGAGCAGCAGGTGATGTTCGCCCTGGGCGAGTCCGCGTTCTGGGTCACGGGCAACTGGTCGGTCGGGCAGCTGTCGGATGTCGGCATCGACGATTTCACCTATGCCATCATCCCCTTCCCCGGCTCCGAAACCTGTGCCGACGGCGGCTCGCAGGTCAACTTTGTCGGCTCCGGCTTCATGGTCAGCAACCTGTCCGAAAACAAGGAGACCGCGCTTCAGTACATCGACTTCTGCCTGAACACCGCCGAAGCGGCCAAGGTATGGTATGAGGTGTCGCAGGTCATTCCGCCCTACACCGGCGATTCCGGCGCGGAAATCAACGATTACCTCAAGATCATTACCGGCTATCTCTCCGATCCCTCCATCAGCAACGTCGCCGGCATCAATATGTGGCTGGGAAGCAACGCCTTCGAGTTCTTCTCCCACGCCGGCCAGAACCTGGTGCTGGGCGTGTACGATGTGGACGGCTTCATCCAGGCCGCCGACGAAGCGACCGCCGCGGATGTGGCGGCCGGCGGCACCAAGGGCACCATCCAATTTGACGACTGACCCCCGTATCATTTCAGCGCCGCTGCCGGAGGATGCCCTCCGGCAGCGGCTATGATTGGAGGATTGAACGATGCAGGGCGTGAAGTTTAAGGAGCGCTACAACAAAAAGCAGGTGATCGCCGGATATCTGATGATCCTGCCCGCGCTCGCTTTATTTGCTGTTTTCTTCGTATATTGCCTTGTGCAGGCATTTCATTACAGCCTGCTGGATTGGAACGGCGTGGGAAGCTCCGTGTTCGTCGGCTTGTCCAACTATCGGGAGCTGTTCACCAACGACGTTTTCTGGCTGTCCTTCGGCAACAACTGGTATTACGCGCTGGGCATCATCGTGTTCGGCGTTTTCCCGGGGATGCTGCTGGCCTATCTGCTCTCCGGGCCTTCCGTCAGGGGGCGGGCGATCTTCCGTTCCGTCTATTTTCTGCCCCGCATTATCTCGGCCGTGGTGTACGGCATGGTTTGGGTCTGGATCTACGATCCGCGCCGCGGGCTGCTGAAAAAAATCATCGATCTGTTCGGCGGCCAAAGCATCGCGATGCTGGGCGACATCCACACCGCCATGCTTGGAATCACCATCACCGGCGGCTGGACCTATTTCGGCTTTTGCATGGTCATCTTTCTGGCAGCTTTCATGGGCCGCGACCAGCTGCTGCAGGAATCGGCGCTGATCGACGGCGCGACGCGCCTGCAGATTTTCTGGAAAATCGACCTGCCGCAGATCAAGCCGGTCATCAATATGCTGATCATCTATACCATCATCGATTCCTTCAAGGTGTACGACCTTGTGTTGGTGATGACCGGGGGCGGCCCCAACAACGCGACACAGATCATGACCTATTATATCTACCTGCAGGCGTTCGAGCTGAACCGCTACGGCTACGGCTCCGCCGTGGCGATCGTGCTGGGGGTATTCATGGTCATCTTTACGATATTGTATAACTATCTTGCGGAAAGGGAGGATTAGGGCAATGCACGCATATCGGATACGGAAGCGCATCGGCAGGGCGCTGCTCTATTTTGTGCTGATCCTGGCGGCCGTCTATACGCTGGTCCCGTTTGCCACCATCATCGTCACCTCCCTGCGCACGCAGCGGGACGTGCTGCGCGGTCCGTTTTACACGCCCAGGGAGTGGGCCGTTACCGAAAACTATATCCAGGCCTGGACGATCGGCCGCTTCGACCGGTATTTTTCCAACAGCCTGATCATGCTGCTGATCACGGTGGCCGGCACGCTGATCGTATGCACCCTGGCCAGCTACTCCTTCGCCAAGTTCCGGTATCCGGGCCGGAACGCCCTGTATTACGTGCTGCTGCTGGGCATGATGATCCCCTTTCAAACCATCATGCTGCCGCTGTATTTCGTATTGAAATCGTTCGGCATGCTCAACTCGGTGCCGGGCATCGGGATCCTGGGCATCGCCACGGGGCTGGGCTTCGGCATCATGATGATGCGGTCGTTCTTCGTATCCCTGCCCGATACGCTGCTGGAGGCGGCGCGGCTGGACGGGTGCAGCGAGCTGAAGGTGCTGACGCACGTCGTGCTTCCCAACACCTTTCCCGCCTGGTCGTCGCTGACGGTTTTCACGGCCATGGGCTCGTGGAACAACCTGCTGGCGCCGATGCTGTATATCTTCGACGAGGCGAAATACCCCATCCCCTACGCGCTGTACGCGTTTCGCGGCAGCCACTCCACCGATTACGCGCTGCTGTCCGCGGCGATGGTGATCTCCATCGTGCCGATCATCATCATTTATCTGGTTTTCCAAAGCAAGTTCCAGACAAATTTGATGGCCGGAGCCATCAAGGGCTGAGCGCGGCGGCCGGTACCAGCCTCCGGTACCGGAGCCGGCATATGCCCTGCGCCCCTCAAGTATGCTTGGGGGTGTTTTTATGTGTTCGTATTATCAATCAGGCCTTGTTCAGTTCCTCTTCCACAAGCCTGGCGCAGGCCTCCACGTACTTGCCGCAGGGGCGCTCCTCGTAGTATTTGGCCGTGCGCTCGGCGGGGACGGGCGAGGGGGTGATGTCGTTCATCTCCAGAAGCTCGCGGCAGATACAGGTGCCGAACTGCGCCTTGAACGCCTCGGCCTTCTCCTGCACCAGCGCGTAAAGCGCCTTCTTGCCCTCCGGATCGTTGGGCTTCACATCCGGCCGGAGCATGTTCAGCGCCATCGCCGCGCCGGTAAACGCGCCGCAGATATCCCTCAGGCCGCTCACGCCGCCGCCCATGGGCAGCATCAGCTTGAGCGCGGCTTCCTCCGAAAGTCCCATCTCCCCGTGGAACGCGGCGAACACCGACTGGGCGCAGCTGTAGCCGCCGTAAAAATAATCGTGGGCTTTTTGCTCTTTGGGTGTCAAAGTAAAACCTCCTGTGCGGAATTTATCATAATCCCTGTAATTATCGCACAAACGACCGCAGGAAACAATCTCCGCGCCGGCGATCGCGCACGGCAAAAAAGCGCGTCGCCCGCCGGCTGCGCCTTTTATTATGTGCTTTTCAACTCAATTTTCCATCGTACCCTATCGCGGGGCCGGACGCGGCCGCGGGCGCTATTCCTTGTTGATCCGGGTGCATGAAAACGAATAGCGGTACTGGGACGGCGTGGTGAATTCGTACTCCTTGAACGCCTTCATAAAGGTTTTGTCGTCACTGAAGCCGCTCGCCAGCGCAATCTGCGCCACCGTATCGTCCGTCTTCAGCAGCAAATCCTTGGCCGTGTCGATCCGCAGCTTTTTCACATACCGAACGAGCGTCAGGCCGGTGTTTTTCGCAAAGGCGGCGGAAAGATAGGTCGGGTGATAGTGAAAGCGTTCCGCCAGGTTCTGCAGCGAGCAATCCTCCACATGATGGGTGCGCAGCCACTCGATGATCTCCGTAATTCGCTGCTTGGATTTGTTGCGCTCGATCGCATTGCTTGTGGCAAAGCAAAAGTATTGGTTGGATATTTCCAGCACCAGCAGGCTGAGCGCGTAATCGGAAATGAAATGCGAGTACGGCTTCTCCCTGGCGATATCCAGCAGCTGGTGGTAGCAAAGCTCCACGCGCGCATGGTCGGACAGCTCCCCGAATTCGGAAAGGATATATGTGTCCAGCAGCATGTTGTCGCGGTTTTCGTTGCTCGTATTGTTGATGAGATTGATGACCTCGTCGGTATGCAGGAATTTCGGATTACGCTGTTTGGTCTGGAAATGGCACCACAGATACGAGAGCTCTCCCTCGGAAGGCTTATATCCGTAATGCTCCATGCCCGCGAACAGCACGATATAGGTGTTGGGCTTCAGCTGCCATTGCGTCTTGCCCTGCGTGATATACATGGTTCCCTTTAGTCCAAGCAAAAGCACATGCGTGTCCAGGTTCCTGCGGGGGTGCAAAAACCCGTCGTTGCTGAGCAAATGCCCGCTGGATATATATTTCAGCGGATTTTTACTTGCCGGAAGAATGTGCAACATATTGATTATCACCACCTTTTGTAAGAAAACAAACCTTGTTGCCCCATTTTATGTATAGTATAATATAAACGATAAAGCACTGCAACGATTTTATAAGAATTGGGGATAATATTACCATATTTAGTACATGTTGCGCAGATTATTTTTAAGAACGGCATAAAAATGCGTCATATATACTTTGGTTTTGTCTGCCCGGAATTACGATATTTAAGTGTCACATCTTGATTTTTGACACTTAATATAAGAATTAAGGAGGTTTACCCATGACAAAGAAACTGCTCGTTTGCCTGACCGTGTTGCTCGCGCTGCTCGCAGTGACAACCGGCGCCCTGGCGGTAACCACGCTTTCCTTTATGGGCTGGGAGGCCAGCCCGCTGGAAACGCAGGCCGTTGAAAACGGCATTGCGAAATTTGAGGAGCTGTACCCCGACATCAAAGTCGAATACACGCCCGGCCTGTCCGGCACGGAATATGTGGCGAAGCTGCTGTCCACCGTTGCCGGCAACACCACGCCCGATGTGTTCTTCATCGCGGCGGAAGACTACCGGACCTTTGCCGAAAAAGGCGTTTTGGCCAATATTACCGACCGTTTTTCCGATGAATACTCCCTGGACGACTTCCTCCCCGGCGTGCGGGATATCATGCAGATCGACGGCCAGGTGTACGGCATTCAGTCCTGCATCGTCGCGCCTGTGATCTACTACAACAAGGACGTGTTCGACGCGGCCGGCATTCCCTATCCCAGCTCTACGGAAGCCATGACCTATGAGGAATTCCGCGATCTGGCCAAGCAGCTGACCGTGCGCGACGGCGACAGCGTGACCATGTACGGCTGCTACGGCCTGGAGCAGGAATGGCTGACCACCTACGCGTTCATGCTTTCCAACGGCGTGGCCCCCTTCACGGACGACTATTGGACCTCCACCTTCGCCAGCGACGAGACCGCCGAGGTCATCGAGTGGATCCGCGACATCCGCCTGGTGGACGGCTCCGCCCCCAGCGCGACGACGCTTGAAAACATCGGCATGTCCGCGGCGCAGATGCTGCAGACCGGCAAGGTTGCCATGATCATTACCGGCACCTGGGCCATGCAGGAGCTGGCGCAGATGGATTTCCCCGTCGGCACCGCGCCGCTGCCCAAGTTTGACGAAGCCCTTACCGTTTCCTGGGCGCATTTGCACGCGATTTCCGCCGCGAGCCCGCATCAGGAAGAAGCCTGGCTGTTCCTGCAGTTCCTCTCCGGCATGGACTATCAGGGCGCGCTGGTCGCCGACGGCCTGTGGCTGCCCAACCGCATCTCCATGTACTCGGACGAAGCCGTGGCCCAGTGGTGGAGCGAGGACATCCTCGGCACCGAATATCTGGACATGCTGGATTACTTCATCAATTCCAGGGTGAACCCCTCCGCGCTGCAGAAGACCAACAAGTGCGGCACGATCCTCAACGAGGAAATGCAGCTGTATTACGAAGGCGAGCAGGATACCCAGACCACGATGACCAACATTGACGAGCGCACGAACGAAGCGCTTGCGGACCTGAAGGATTAAAACGTCCCTCCTCATCCGCGAGGCCAGGCCGGGAGATCGGCTTGGCCTCAACTCTCTTTTTACACCGTACGAGACGTTCACAGCGCAGCGGGCGCCGTACGCGGCGCCCGTACGCTGATACCACGCTCCCAAGCGAAAGGAAAAAAGTCAATGTTACAAAATCCAGCGCAACCGGCCGTATCCCTGAAAAGAAAGCGGCACAGAAAGCTGAGCGACGACACGCCCTGGGCCATTGCGATGCTGCTGCCCAACATCGTCGGCTTTCTGATGTTCATGGTCGTTCCGATTTTCGCAACGCTGTATTTCAGCTTCACCGAATACGATTTGATTCTGGCGCCGAAATTCGTCGGTCTGGAAAACTATATCGAGCTGTTTCACGATAAAATTATCGGAATCACGCTGCGGAACACCTTTGTATTCACGTTGATTACCGTTCCCATCGGCATGGCGTTTTCACTGCTGCTGGCGGTTTTTCTGGATCAAAAGCTCGCGATGCGGCGCTTCTACCGCGCGGCGTACTTTCTGCCCTCCGTTACCTCCATGGTGGCGGTCGCCATCGTTTGGCAATGGCTGTACAATCCCGAATTCGGACTGATCAACTACTTTTTATCGCTGGTCGGCATCAAGGGCCCCAACTGGCTTTCCAGCTCCTCCACATCGCTTTTGTCGCTGGCGATCGTGAGCATCTGGAAGGGCGCGGGCTACAACATGATGCTCTTCCTGGCGGGTCTGCAGGGGATATCCACCTCCTACTACGAGGCCAGCGAGCTGGACGGCGCAAACAAATGGAAGCAGTTTATCCATATCACCCTGCCCATGCTCAGCCCCACCACCTTCTTTATATTCGTCATGTCCATCATCAGCTCGTTCCAGGTTTTCGATACCGTAATGCTTATGACAAGCGGCGGCCCGGGCCGTTCCTCCTCCGTGCTGGTGCATTACCTGTATCAATCCGCGTTCCAGTTTTTCTCCATGGGCTACGCCTGCGCAATCGCGTATCTGCTCTTCTTTATCGTTTTGACAATCACCGTCCTCAACATGCGTTTTGAGAAACACATAAAGGAAATTTTCTGAGAAAGGAGAAGAACCGTATGACAAGGCGCACCAAACGGATCATTACCCATTCCATCGCCCATCTTTTTCTGATCATCGGAGCCGTTACGATGCTTCTCCCCTTTATCTGGATGATCACCACGTCGCTGAAAACCATCAGCGAGGTTTTCGTAATGCCGCCGAAGTTCTTCGGCGCGCGGCTGGTATGGGAAAACTATCTGAAAATATCCTCGCGTTTCAATTACTTCGGATACTTCATGAACAGCATCAAGGTATCCGTGTGGGTGGTATTTTTCCAGCTGTGGACCAGCGCGATGGCGGGCTTTGTGTTCGCCCGGCTGCACTTCAGGTTCCGCGATAAGCTCTTCCTTTTGTACCTGGCGACCATGATGGTTCCCATGCAGGTCATCATCATCCCCAACTTCCTGCAGATGCGGATCTACGGCCTGGTGAACACCCTGTGGTCGCTGATGATCCCGCCCATGGTATCGGCGTTCGGCACCTTCCTGCTGCGCCAGTTCTTCCTGACGGTGCCGCGGGACCTTGACGAGGCGGCCAAGATCGACGGCTGCACGCCGTTCGGCACTTTTTTTAAGATTCTGCTGCCCATGGCGGGCTCCACGCTGGCAACCCTCGGCATCTTCTGCTTCATGTATATCTGGAACGATTACTTCACCCCGCTGATCTATATCTCCAACGCAAAGCGGTATACCCTTCCGCTGGGGCTTGCCGCCATGAAGGGCATGTACTCCACCGACTGGCCTGTGCTCATGGCCGCCACCTGCATCTCTGTGCTGCCGGTGCTGATCGCATTCTTCCTCGCACAGGATGCGTTCGTCAAAGGCGTCATGTTGTCAGGTATGAAAGAATAAATACTACCCGAAAGAGGTGCGCACTTTATGAAGTCCAACGAACACACGACTCCGGTTAACCAACGGCACCTGCACCTGAACGATCCGTTCTGGTCCTCCTTTCAGACGCTCGTTTTGGACAGTGTGATCCCCTACGAATGGGAGGCGCTCAACGACCGGGTGGAAGGCGCGGTCAAGAGCTACTGCATGCAGAACTTCCGCATTGCCGCGGGTCTGGAGGAGGGCGAATTTAACGGACCGCCCTTTATTGACAGCGATTTTGCCAAATGGATTGAGGCCGTAGGATACGCCCTGCTGCTCAGGCCCGACGCCGCGCTGGAAAAGACCGCCGACGAAGCCATCGAGCTGGTGGTCAGCGTGCAGCAGCCGGACGGGTATCTGGATACCCGCTATATCATCAAGGATCAGGACAAGCGCTTCACCAACCTCAAGGACGAGCACGAGCTGTACTGCTTCGGGCATATGCTGGAAGGCGCGATCTCCTATTATCAGGCGACCGGCAAGGATACGCTGCTGAACGCCCTCGTCCGCTTTGCCGATTGCATCGATCAATACATCGGCGCGGAGGAAGGCAAGCTGCACGGCTATCCCGGACACGAGGTGGCCGAGATGGCGCTGATGCGCCTGTATGCCCTCAATCACGAGAAAAAATACCTGAACCTCGCCCGCTATTTCATCGATCAGCGCGGCCAGGCTCCGCTGTTCTTTGCGCAGGAAACCGAAAAGAACAGCAACCGATTCTATTGGAAGGACAGCTCCTTCCAGTACCAGTACTACCAGTCGGGCAAGCCCGTGCGCGAGCAGGAGGTCGCCGAGGGGCACGCGGTGCGCGCGGTGTACCTGTACAGCGGCATGGCCGACGTCGCCAGGGTGACCGGGGACGAAACGCTTGTCTCCGCCGTCAAAAGGCTGTGGAACAGCCTTGCCCGTCAGCGGATGTACATCACGGGCAGCATCGGCTCCTCCGAGTACGGCGAGGCCTTCACGTTCGACTACGACCAGCCCAACGATACCGCGTACAACGAAACCTGCGCAAGCGTCGGAACGATCTTCTTCGCGCGCCGGATGCTGGAGCTGGACCCCCGCGCGGAATATGCCGACGTAATGGAGCGCGTGCTGTACAACGGCGCCATCAGCGGCATGAGCCTGGACGGAAAAAGCTTCTTCTACGTCAACCCGCTGGAGGTTGTGCCCGAAGCCTGCGAGAAGGACCACCTGCGCGCGCATGTGAAGCCCACGCGGCAGAAGTGGTTCGGCTGCGCCTGCTGCCCGCCCAACCTGGCGCGCCTGCTGGCCTCCCTGGGCAGCTATATCTACACGCAGCGGGAGGATACGCTGTATTTCAACCTGTATATCGGCGGTTCCGCCGGCCTGGAGCTGAACGGAAATCCGTTCCGGTTCACGGTGGAGTCCTCCCTGCCCTGGCAGGGCGGCGTGACCGTCACGATCGAGCAGGGCGCGCAGGGCACGCTGGCGCTGCGCATCCCCCAATGGTGCGGCGGCGCGTATACGATCCTGGTAAACGGCCGGCCTGCCGACGTCACCCTGCAAAACGGCTACGCCATGCTCACGCGCGGCTGGGCGTCCGGCGACACGGTGAAGCTCGCATTCGCAATGCCCGTCGTCATCCAGGCCGCCAATCCGCTGGTGCGTGAGGATATCGACAGGATCGCCGTTACGCGCGGCCCGATCGTCTACTGTCTGGAGGAGGCCGATAACGGGCCGCAGCTCCACCGGATTTTCCTGCGCGCGGACGAAACGTTCACCGAAGCCTATCGGCCCGATCTGCTCGGCGGCGTGATGACGCTTAAAACGCAGGGGGAAATCCTGGATACGCCCTGCGCGGAGGACTGTCTGTACAGGCCCGCCGCCGCGGAGCAGTTTACGCCCAAGCCGCTGACGTTCATCCCCTATTATGCCTGGGCGAACCGCGCCCTGGGCGAGATGCTGGTTTGGGTTCACCGTAAATTCGTCTAGTTTCTCCTTTTCCTCCCCGCGCCCCGATTGCAAACCAGTATGCTGCGCTGTAAGCAATCGGGGCGCTATTTATGCCTGTCTGCGGGTTCCGGCTTGAAACACCCGGAATTCCTGTGATACAATGCGGATCATACGCTTGAACAAACGGCGGCAGGAGACGTTGCATGAAAACACCGGTCATACTCTACGGCACGACCAATCCGGCGAAGCTGGCGCATATGCGCCGCATGCTTTCCGCGCTCCCGATTGAGATTGCCGGCATACGGGAAATCGGCGCGGCCGTGCCGGATGTGGAAGAAACCGGCGGCACCCCGCTGGAGAACGCAAGGCTCAAGGCGCTTTCCTGCTTTCAGGCGCTGCAAAGGCCCGTATTCGCGTGCGATTCGGGCCTGCGGATTGAGGGCCTGCCGGAGGCGGAGCAGCCGGGCGTCCATGTGCGCATGGTCAACGGCAGGCGGTTGACCGACGCGGAAATGACCGCGCATTACGCGGCGATCGCCCGGCGCATGGGCGGCAAAGCCATGGCGCGTTACCAAAACGCCATCTGCCTGATCACCGCCGACGGGGCGCTGCACGAGCACGACGGCGAGGATATCTCCGGCGAGACCTTCTATCTCGTGGATGTGCCGCATGCCAAACGCGTGCCGGGATATCCGCTGGATTGCCTGTCCGTGCGCCCGGATACCGGGCAATACTATAATGACGATCCCCGCCCGGCCAGCGATAGTATCCTGTCGGCGGGCGGATTTTCAGCGTTTTTCCGCAGGGCGCTGCATCTGGAAACGGAGGAAGGCCTGTGAATATCGAAACGATCTGGAAAGGCTGGGCCGACGCCGAACAATTTTCCGGTGTGTTTTCGGCGCGCGGCGAAGGCGGTGCGCTGTTCGAAGCCAGCGCGGGCTTCCGCAACCGCGGCGAGGCATTGCCCAACGCCGTGGATACCGCGTTTGGCATCGCGTCGGGCACAAAGCTGTTTACGGGGCTGACGGCGTGCCGGCTGATCGAAGCCGGAAAGCTTTCGCTGACCGATACGCTGCGGGACATCCTGCCCTATGATCCGGGACAGATCGACAAGCGGGTGACCATTTTCCACCTGCTCACCCATACCTCCGGCGTCGGCGATTATCTGGACGAGGAATCGCCGGACGCCGGGCAGGCCGAGCAGGCGCTCTGCGCCAAATATCCCGTGTATCTGTGGGAAAGCCTTTCCTATTATCTGCAAATGATCACGCCGCTCGCGCCGAAGTTTGCGCCCGGCGCGCGCTTCGGCTACTCCAACGCGGGGTACGTGCTGCTGGGGCTGGCGATAGAGGCCGCCGCCGGAAAGCCGTACCGGCAGGCGGTGGCGGATGCGATCATCACGCCGCTCGGCCTGCGGCATACCGGCTTTTACCGCGCGGACGCCCTGCCCCGAAACACCGCCTATGGCTATCTGGACGACGGACGCACCAATATCTTTTCCCTGCCGGTCGTCGGCGGCTCCGACGGCGGGCTGTATACCTGCGCCCAGGATCTGGACACGCTCTGGCGCGCGCTGTTGCCGGGCGCATTCTGGGCGAGCCCATGCGCCGGGCCTTTCTCGCCCCGCAGGTATCCAGGGGCGGAGGCAGGAGCTACGGCCTGGGGGTGTACCGGCTGGACCGCAGCGGCGAAACGGCCTATTACGCCGTCGGCGGCGATTTCGGCGTGGATTTCTTCACCGTCTGTTTCCCCGGGCAGGGCATCACCGCTTCGGCGCTTGGCAACACGGAGCTGGACACCTTCCCGCTGCTGGACGCGATGCTTCAATCCCTGTAGCGCACGGCGCAGAGCTGTCCAACACGCCCCGCGCTCCTTTGGCATGCCCGCGCCTCATTCTTCGTTTGCAAAAATCCAGAAAAATATTTTTCAGAAACCGCTTGACAGGCGGTTTTTCTTGTGTTATTGTCCTATTGTGTTATTCAGATAATACAATAACACGCTATCGGAGGTGTGAAAATGGCATGGCAATTCGACACGGACAGACCCATCTATAAGCAGCTCAGGGAGCGGATCCTCCTGCAGATCGTATCGGGAACATACGGCGCGGGCGCGCAGCTGCCCACCGTGCGGGAGCTGGCGGAGGAAGCCGCCGTAAACCCCAACACCCTGCAAAAGGCGCTCATGGAGCTGGAGCGGGACGGGCTGGTGTACACCCAGCGGACCAGCGGCCGTTTCGTGACCGAGGACGAGGCCGTGATCCGCAAGGCTAAAAACGACCTGGCCAAGGAGCAGATCGATCTGTTTCTGCAAAAGATGGCGGCCATCGGCTACGACCGGCAGGACGCCGCCGTCTTGATTCAAACCACAAAGGAGAGAAAACAATGACAATTTTACGTACGTCCAACCTGACCAAGCTGTTTGGCAAAACGCTTGCGCTGCACGGCGTGGACCTGAACGTGGAGGCAGGGCGCGTGGTGGGGCTGCTGGGCCCCAACGGCAGCGGAAAAACCACCCTGATGAAGCTGTGCAACGGCCTGCTGACGCCCAGCGCCGGGGAGATCAGAATCGCGGATATGCGGCCGGGCGTGGCGACGAAGGCCATCGTATCCTACCTGCCGGAGGTATCCTGGTTCAACGACTGGATGAAGGTGCAGGATATGCTCGACTTCTTCTCGGACTTCTATCAGGATTTCGACGCCGCAAAGGCCGCGGACATGCTCAAGGCGCTCAGCATCGAGCCCTCGGCGCAGATCAAGGCGCTGTCCAAGGGCACGAAGGAGAAGGTGCAGCTCATCCTCGTGATGGCGCGCAAGGCCAAGCTCTACCTGCTGGACGAGCCCATCGGCGGCGTGGATCCCGCGGTGCGCGATTACATCCTGTCCACGATCATCAAGAATTACAACCCCGAGGCATCCGTCATCATCTCCACGCACCTGATCGCCGACGTGGAGCCTGTGCTGGACGAGGTCATCTTTTTGAAAGAGGGCGAGATCGTGCTGCACGAGGACGTGGACACGATTCGCGAGGAAAAGGGCATGTCGGTGGACAAGCTCTTCCGGGAGGTATTCAAATGTTAGGCAAGCTGATGAAATACGAGTTCAAGGCCACCGGGCGCATCTTTCTGCCGCTGTTTTCGGCGCTGCTGATCGTATCCGCGGTCACCCGGCTGCTGTCCGGCCTGCAGGCCCAGGCGCCGCACATCATCGGCATCACGTCCGCCGCGATGCTGATCGCCGCCGCGTTTGTGATCACGCTGATCCTCACCATCCAGCGGTTTTACAAAAACTTCATGTCCAGCGAGGGCTATCTGATGTTTACCCTGCCCGTGACCACCGACCGGCTGATCTGGTCCAAGCTGCTCGTGGCGGCGGCCTGGAACATCATCTGCCTGCTGGCGGTAAGCCTGTCGGTATCCATCATGGCGATGCCCGGCAACGAGCTGAAAGCGCTGCTGCAATCCATCGCGGAGTTCCGCCTTCCCACAGCCGACTATGTGTTCTATATGATCGAGCTCTCCGCCGTCGTGCTGGTCACGATGCTGGACGGCATCCTGAGCCTGTACGCCTGCATGGCGCTGAGCATGCTGTTCAACAAGCACAGGGTTTCGATCTCGTTTGGCATCTACGTCGGCATGATCATCCTGTTCCAGATTTTGGCCGTGATCGCCGCAAGCATCGCCGTCCATCTTGATTTTACCTTCCCCAACGGCCTGAGCGTCTTCATCAACACCCATCCCAACGGCACGCTGCACGCGTTGCTGCTGCTGACGCTGCTGGCCGTCGCCGCGGTCGGCGCCGTGTTCTTCGCGGTGACGCGGCACATGCTCAAGAACCGGCTGAACCTGCAATAACGACAAAAGGGATTTCACCCCGACAAAAAGCCGGCTGCGCGAAATGCGCAGCCGGTCTTTTCATTGATTTTCTTATTTGCGTTCCTTTTCCTGCGCGGCGTACAGCCTGGCTTCCGCGGCGGCCCTTGCCACGTCCCGCTCGGACATGTTGGAGGTCTGCGTAATCGTAATGGCCTGCGACTGCCCGGTATCCAGATCCCGCGCCGAAACGCTGACGATCCCGTTGGAATCGATGGCGAAGGTGACCTCGATTTTCGGAATGCCCTGCAGGGCCCGGCGGATGCCCGTGAGCATGAATTTGCCGAGGGTCTTGTTGCGGGAGGCCTTGCCCTCCTCCCCCTGCAGCACGTGGATCTCGACGGAGGACTGGAACGGCGCGGCGGTGGTAAACACCTGGCTGTGCTTGGTGGGGATCGGGGTATTGCGCTCGATGAGGCGGCTGAATACGTCGCCCACGGTCTCGATGCCCAGCGACATCGGCGTGATATCCAGCAGCAGCAGCCCGCCGACCTTCCCCGCCAGCACGCCGCCCTGCAGCGTCGCGCCCATGGCGACGCACTCGTCCGGGTTGATTCCCTTGCTGGGCTCCTGCCCCGAAAATTTCCGGATGGCCGCCTGCACGGCGGGGATGCGGGTGCTTCCGCCCACCAGCAGGACCCGCTTCAAATCGGCGACGCCGATCCCCGCGTCCGCGATCGCCTGCCGCATCGGCTGGAGCGTGGCCTCCACCAGATGGCGCGTCAGATCGTCGAACTTCGCGCGCGTCAGGGTCGCTTCCAGATGCTTGGCGCCGTTCTTTCCGTTCGCTAGAAACGGCAGGTGAACGCTCGTGGCGGCCACGCTGCTCAGCTCGATCTTTGCGGTCTCCGCCGCCTCGCGGATGCGCTGCATCGCCATCACGTCCCTGGAGATATCCGCCTTTTCCTTCTTCTTGAACTCCCTGACCAGCCAATCCTCCACGCAGCGGTCGAAATCGTCGCCGCCCAAACGGTTGTTGCCAGCCGTCGACAGCACCTCGATCACGCCCTGGTGAATTTCCAGAATGCTCACGTCGAACGTGCCGCCGCCCGGATCGTAGACCATGATCTTCATGTTCTCGCCCTTGTTCGCGCCGTACGCGAGCGCGGCGGACGTAGGCTCGTTGATGATCCTGAGCACGTTCAGGCCCGCGATGCGCCCCGCGTCCTTCGTCGCCTGCCGCTGGGCGTCGCCGAAATAGGCGGGCACCGTGATGACCGCGTCCGTGACGCTCTCCCCCAGATACGCCTCCGCGTCGGCCTTCAGCTTCTGCAGGATCATCGCGCTGATTTCCTGCGGGGTGTAATCCTTCCGGTCGATCCGCACGCGGCGGTCCGTGCCCATGTCCCGTTTGATGCTGGAAACCGTCCGGCCCGGATTGGTCACCGCCTGCCGCTTGGCCGCGCCGCCGACGATCCGCTTGCCGTCCTTCAAAAACGCGACGACGGAGGGCGTCGTCCGCTCGCCTTCGGCGTTGGGGATCACGGTCGGGTCGCCGTTTTCCAGAAAGGCGACGCAGGAGTTTGTGGTGCCAAGGTCTATTCCGATCACATGCGACATGCCGATGCCTCCGTTACGTACTGTGTATATTGACGTAAAAAACTATAAGAGCAAGCAGCGCCGATTGAGGCGTTCATTGTTCTTGTTCCATATCGTACCGGATACCCCTTTCCCTGAAACGGATTTTTACAAAATACGCCCCGGCGGCGCAAACAGGACCGCCGGTGCGTTTCTACTGCGGCAGCCTTGTTGGATTTGTCTTTTGTTGATTTATTGCAGCACCGCGCCGTCCTCCGCGCTGACGAAGCGGTTTTGGAACCGGTAGGCGGGCAGGGCGACGGGCGCCTCCTGCGTGCCGGTGAGCAGGTAGCAAAGCTCCGCTGTTCCGGCATCCTCGCCAAGGGCCTGCAGGGCCGCGACAGCCTCGTCCTCCGCAATTATTGAGATGCCCTTCCGGGTGGGGGTAAAGGCCGCCCACCCTCCCTGCAGCAGCGCCAGCCCGTTGTCGCCGAGATTGATTTCGATACGGTTTGACTCCGGAACCCACGTCATTTCGTCGTAGTGCAGCGCCGCCGCCCAGTACACGGGCACGCCGTCCACCGTCTCGCCGAAGGCCGCCATATAACCGCTTGTAAGGCCGTCGATCCTGCCGTAGGCGGTCACGCCCTGCAAGGTGTACTCCGTGATGCCCAGCGCCCTGAGAATTGCCTCGGCCTGCGCCTGCGCCTCCCCGGCGGTCAGCGCGCATTTTGCCGCGCCCGAAGGCTCGATGTTATCCCAAATATAGGGCTCGTGATCCTCCGTTACGGTAAGCGCCGTATAGATAAACAGCCGCGTCTGGCCGAACCCGGCGGTATCGTCCTGCCCGCAGAAGGGCGCGCCGTCAGTCCCCGGCAGGCTGTAGAAGGGATACTCCCGGTCGTCCGTTTGCGCGTCCCCCGCCTGATCGCCGAAGGCAAGCGCAAGCATCGCCTGCGTGTCCGCCGCAAAGGGGGACAGCGCGTATTCGTTCATCGCAGCGGCGCTTGCCTGCCCCGCAAGCAGCAGGACCGCAAGCAGTAAAATGATCAATCGCTTCATTTCCCGTCCCTCCTTCAATCGTTATCGGAAACCATATCCGAATACATCTTTTCCAGGTCGGGCGCGTGCGAGCAATACGCCAGACCGCCGTATACCGTCTCGTTCTGGCAGGCGATTTTCACCTCGTAATAGCTGCCGTCCGCCATGGTGACATCCACCAGCACGCCGTACCCGACCATCGAAATCCAAACCTCGCCGAAGCTCTCCGCAGCGGTGATGGCCATGCCGTCCTGCCGCGCCTCCGCGACGGCCTGTTTCGCGATCTCCAGCCATTTTTCTTCATTCGGGTCCACGTGCAGGTCACTGTAGAGAAGCGACGGCTTTTTGTAGGTGCGCGCGGTGAGCACCTTGCCGGTATCGATGTCCAGATACCCCGATACCGATCCGCCGTCGGGGGTGGAGAAATACGCGTAGTATGCCTTTTCGTCCCCGTAGCTCATGTTGCAGTCGCCCATCCTGCACATGTCTTCCCCGTCGCGCGTCATCACCAGCGGCGCGCCGAGCAGGCGGGCAAGCTCCAGCCGCAGCTGCTTTTCATACGCCGCGTAGTTGCCGTACTCCGTGGGATCGCCGGTCTCGGTATAGATCACAAAGCCCAGCAGCTCGTCGTCGGTGGTGGGGCGGTAAGGGAAGAACCAGAAGCTGTCCATTCCACAGTACGCGTCCTCATCCAGCGTCACCAGCCCCATGCCGTCGTCCGACACGAGCGGCGTAAAGGGTGTTTCGCTTTCAAACCCCTGCCGGATGTACAAGTCCCGGAGCATGTCCATCCGTTCCAGCTCCTCGTCCGGATGGAGCCGCGTGGTGCCGCTGCCGCCGCCGCGCGCGCAGTTCCGATAGGAAAGCGCCTCGGGATCGAACGTCTGCCCGCACCGGGCAAAGGCGTCGATCACCTCGAGAATTTGCTCGTCGGTCAGCGGATCCACGGGCAGCAGGGTATACAGCGTCTCGCCCTCGTAATCCTCCGGGTTCAGCGTATACACGCCGACCACCACATCCTCCGGCTTATTGAGCACGTTTTCCGCCGGGCGCTCGCCCGCCTGATAAGCAACCAGAAGCTCCGCGGTTCGCTGCTTCTCCTCCGCGGTCATGCGTGGGGTTTGATAGTCCTCCTGGTCCATATAGAAATTCGCGTTGTAGTACTCCTCAAGCGGCGCGCTGGAATAATCCGCATCCGTGGAAGCCTCCACCTGCTGGAGCGGCGCCACGGTGGGCAGCGCCACCACCGTGTTTTCCTGCGCCGCCGCCCCCGTGAGGGGCAGCGCAAGCGCAAGCAATAGTAAAAGCCATTTTTTCATAGCGGGTTCACTTTCCGGGGCAATCCCCTGTCTTTACGCCGTACCCGGCGGCTATTGCAGCACCGCACCGTCCTCCGCGCTGATGAAGCGGTTTTGGGAGCGGTAGGCGGGCAGGGCTACGGGCGCGTCCTGCGTGCCGGCAAGCAGGTAGCACAGCTCGGCGGATGCCGCGTCCTCGCCCATATCGGCAAAGGCGGCGATGGCCTCTTCCTCCGAAATCACGGCTGCATCCTGCTTGGTCGGGGTAAAGGCGTTCCACCAGCCGGTGATCAGGATCAATCCGTTGTCGCCCACGACGACCTTGATGCGGTTGGGCTGCGCGGCAGCCGCGGGGCTGTATGTTTCCTCGGGGTGCGTGGAGGCGGCCCAGTATACGGGTACGCCGTCCAGCGTCTGGCCGAACGCCAGCAGATAGCCGCCCGGCAGCTTGGATACGCGCCCGTAGGCGGTGACGCTCTGGAGCGCGTAATCCGTCACGCCCAGCTCCGCAAGCCACGCTTCGGCATCCGCCAGCGCCTGCTGCGGAGTCAGCGCGCACTTGGCCACGCCGGAGGGCTCGATGTTTTCGGGGATAAACGGTTCGTATTGCTCCGTGGAGACGAGCGCCGTATACACCGTAAGCTTCATCTGTTGGAAGCCCATCGTGTCGTTCTGGCCGCAAAACGGCGCGCCGCTGGAATTCGGCAGGTCATAAAAGGGATAATCCCGGTCGTTCAGCTGCGCGTCTGCCGCCTGATCGCCGAAGGCCAGCGTAAGCATCGCCTCCGTATCAAACGCAAACGGGGACAGCGTATATTCGCCCATCGCGCCGGCGCTTGCCGACGGGAGGATCAGAAGCCCGAGCAACAGGACGCAAATCAATCGTTTCATGGTCCAATCCTCCTTTATTCATACATCATCGCATACAGCTGATCCGGGTCCAGCGTGTGCGTGTCATAGGTGATCCAGCCGCACACGGCCCCGGTCTGGTACGCAATCTGAACGTTGTAATAGCTGCCGTCCTCCATGATCACATCCACCATCACGCCGTAGCCCGCATCCTGTACGTCTGTTTCCCCGCGGCTTTCCACGGCACGGATTTCCATGCCGTCGCCCCGCAGCTGCGAAACGGCTTCCTGCGCGACGGCCAGCCATTGCCCGTCGAACGGGTCCAGATACAGATCGCTGTATTGGAGGGTATAGGGCAGATACAGATTAGCCGAAACCACCCTGTCGGTTTCCACGTCCAGATACCCGCCGTACTGCACGCCGTCGAGGGTCTGGAAGGAGGCGTAATATACGGTTTCATCGCCGTATTTTACACTGAAGTCCCCCATCTCGCTCATGCCCTCGTACTGCCGGGTCATCACCAGCGGCGCGCCCATCAGCCGCGAAAGCTCCAGCCGAAGCCGCTTTTCATAGGCGGCGTAATTGCCGTATTCCGTCGGGTCGCCGGTCTCGGTATAGATGACGAAGCGCAGCAGCTCGTCGTCGGTCATCCGGCGGCAGGGAAAGAAATGATAATCCTCCATCCCGCAGTAGGAATCGGGATCGAGCGTCACCATACCCAGCCCGTCGTCCGATATCAGCGGCGTATAGGCCGTTTCGCTCACGAAGCCCTGCCGGATGTACAGGTCGGTCAGCGTGTTCATGCGCTCCCGTTCCTCCTCCTGCAGGAAGCGCGAGGCCTCGATGCCGCCGCCGCGCATGCAGTTCCGATAGGAAAGCGTGTCCGGATCAAACGTCTGCCCGCACTGGGCAAACGCGTCAATCACTTCAAGAATCTGCTCGTCCGTCAGCGGAGTGACAGGCAGCAGCGTATACAGCGTCTCGCCCTCGTAATCCTCGGGATTCAGCGTGTACACGCCGACAACCGCGTTTTCCAGCTTGTTGAGCACGTTCTCCGCCGGGCGTTCGCCCGCCTGATAGTCCTGCAGCAGCGCGGCGGCGCGCTCGCTCTCCTCCGCCGACATGCGCGGCATTTGCTCATCCACCGCGCATTCCGTTCCGCCGGGCGTGTAATACTCCGCCAGCGAAGCGCTGGTATAGTCCACGGCGGTGGAAACCTCCACTTGCTGGAGCGGCGCCACGGTGGGCAGCGCCACCACTTCGTTTGCCTGCGCCGCCGCGCCCGTCAGGGGCAGCGCCAGCACAAGCAGCATCGGAAACCATTTTCTCATAACGGCTTCACCTCCTGCGGAAAGGATACTGGAAGCCCTGTTGCCAAGTCCGCAGCAGGTTGTAACGAGGTTGTAAACGTTACGGTCGTGCCCTGTCCGGGCTCGGATGCGATTTCGAGCGTGCCGTGGTGCAGCGCGGCGATCCGCCCGCACAGCGAAAGCCCCAGCCCTACGCCCCCGGCCCGGCGGGTGCGCGCGGGATCGGCCTTGTAAAACGGCTCCTGCGCGTGCCGGATCTGCTCGGCCGTCATGCCGATGCCCTGGTCCTCCACCGCAAAGCCGTTCGGCAGGCTCCGCAGGACAACCGTCCGGCCGGGCCCGGAGGCGCGCACGGCGTTGAGGGCGAGGTTATCCGCCATCAGGGAGAGCAGCTCGCGGCTGCCCGCGAGATCGGCGGCTTCGCCCTCCACCGCAAGCGTCACATTCTGCGCCTGATGGCCTACGCGCCGGGCCGTTTCTTTAAGCAGCGGCAGCACGGCTACGAGCGTGCTCTCAACCGTTTCGTGGTTCAGCTCCGTCAGCGTCAGCAGCTGGGCGTCCAGCTCGGACAGGCGCTTAATGTCCCGCGCCATCTCGTCGGCCAGCCGGTGGCGCGTGTCCGCGTCCACGGCGGGATTTTGCAGCAGCCTTGCGTTGCCAAGCAGCGCGCACAGCGGCGTGCGCATCTCGTGGGCCAGGGCGTCCAGCAGGCGCTGGCGGCGCTGCGCCTCCTCCGCCAGGTGCCGCTCGCGTTCCTCCACCGCCGCATGCATATCCTTGAAGGTCTGCGACAGCGCGCCGATTTCATCCTTCGACGGGTTGGGTAAAAGCGACGGATCGAACGTGCCCCGCCGCATGGCGTCGGCGGCTCCCGTCAGCCGTTTGACGGGCGCGGTGAACCACGCCGCCAGCAGATACGACAGCAGCGCGGTGATCCCCGCCGCGCCCAGCACGATCCACAGCGCGGTCAGGCGCAGCTTGTCACGCAGGGCGTACAGATCGCTCACGTCGCGCAGGGTGAGCAGCGTCCAGTTTTTGTTCAGCGGATCGGCGATGGCATAGCGCTCAGGCTCGGACTGCGTATCCAGCAGCGCCGCGCGGGTGCCGATGAACAGGTCCACATACGCTTCGCCGGGCAGCGCCGCGCCGCCCACGGGCTGGTCGTTGTAGAAAAAGAGCAGCTCCACACCCTGCGCGGCGTAAAGGCTGCGGTAGCCGCGCGCGGTTTCCACGCCCTGGGCGTAGGTGAGGCCGTCGAACACATCCTTGAGCTGCAGGTAGATCAGCCCCTCGGCCATCTGCGCGCGCTCCTGCTCGCGCTCCAGCGTCTGCGTAAAGCTCTGCTGCAAAAACAGCAGAAAAAAGCCCGCCAGCAGCGGCACGAACAGCGCGATCATCCAGGCGGCCAGCCGTTTCTTCATGCTTCGTCCCCCCGGTAGCGGTAGCCGTATTTATACACGGTCTCGATGCGGTCGGTCCGGAGCTTCTTGCGCAGCCGCTGCACGTGCACATCCACGGTGCGGGTTTCGCCCGCGTAATCGTACCCCCACACGCGGGCCAGCAGCGCCTCGCGGGTGAACGCCTGCCCGGCGCTCTTCGTCAGCAGCGCCAGCAGATCGAACTCCAGCACCGTCAGCGCCACCGTCTTCCCGCGGCTTTCCACCGTACGGCCCTGATAATCGACGGTCAGCAGCGCATCCCGGTAGCGCGGCTTCGCCGTCCGCCGCAGGATGACCTCGATGCGCGCCAGCAGCTCCGCGGGCTCGAAGGGCTTCAGTATATAATCGTCCGCGCCCAGCCGCAGGCCGTACACGCGGTCCTGCACCGCCGTTTTCGCGGTGAGGAAAATCACGGGGATCTTCCGCTTCGTCAAGGCTGCGGACAGGGCAAAGCCGTCCTCCCCGGGAAGCATCACGTCCAGCAGCGCCACATCCGGCGCATGGCGCTGGAGCAGGTCCCTCGCCTCCGCCGCGTCCGCCGCGGGCAGGCACGTGTGCCCCGCCAGCTTCAGATGCATGCAAAGCATGGAGACGATGGACGGCTCGTCGTCCACCACCAAGATATTTGCCATGCGCTCACCTCTTTTGCAGTCGGTTTTATTGTAGCACATCGGACCATCAGCCGGTGTAACAGAGTTGTAAAGACGGCATACGGCAACCGCTTCCGGCGACCGAAGCGAAAATTTTCCCGCCCGGGGGAATGCGTACGCCATGGGAATGCGTTATACTATAGGTACAACACGTTGGGGGTCGCAGAATGGGACGAAAGAAGAACAGCTATATCTTCATTCAGGAAACAAAAAAGCACCGCGCTTCGGGATGCCTCATTTTGGTGCTGGCGATCGTTTTTGCGGCGGTCGCGCTGGCGATATTAAGCAACAGCCTGCTCAACCAGAAATTGAAGCTCAACACCGAAAAGGTGCGCATCATGAACCTGAATTCCGGGTTTGAAAACGTCACCATTTTGCATATTTCCGATCTCCACGGCAGCGAGATCGCCTTTGAAACGGACCTGTGGAAGGACCTGCTGTTCGGCAACGGCTTCACCGCCGTGGTGATGACCGGCGATATGGTGGGCGCGGGCGGCGATTACGCGCCGATGGTCACGCTGATCAAGACGCTGCAGGAGATCAAGGCGGGCGTGCCGATCTATTTCATCGCGGGCGACGAGGATCCCACGCCCGTGGTATCCACCCTGCACGGCAGCCCCGAGCCGCTGGCGGAGTGGGTGCGCGCGGCGCAGGCCGCGGGGGCGATCTATCTGGACCGCGCCGTAAGCCAGACCGTAGGCAAGAAGACCGTGTGGTTCATCCCCGAGGACCTGTATTCCATCGGCCTGACGGACGACGCGGGCATCGGCGGCATGGTCAGCAATCTCACCCGCCAGAAGGCGGAAATGGAGGCCGGCGGCAAGCAGTACGAGGCCGAGGGCGGCGCGAGCTACCGCGCGCTGAGCTACCGGCTGGAGGCCTACGAGGCGAGCGCGGCGGCTATCTCAAAAATCACCGAGGACGACCTCCAGATCGGCGTGAAGCATATCCCGCTGGACGCCGATTACGTGCGCCAGATGACCGCGTGGGCCGATCTGGACGACGTGTTCAGCTACCGCAACCTTTCGCTGGTGCTCTCCGGCCATTACTGCGGCGGGCAGTGGCGGCTGGGCAGCCTCGGACCCGTGTACGTGCCGGATTTCGGCTGGTTCCCGGGTGACGAGGGAATCGTGGGCATGATGCGCATCAACAACATTTCGCAGTATATCTCCGGCGGGCTGGCCTCAAGCTCCATCTACCCCATGCCGATGCGCCTGTTCAACGTGCCCAGCGTCACGCTGCTAAGCTATACGGCAAAGCTGGAGTAGCGCCATGATTTATATCGAAACCTTTGAATTCCCGGATGTGGAACGGGAAACCAGCTTTATCTGCGGCGTGCAGCGCACGTGCTACGATTCGTTCTACCCGTTCAAGGTGCTCTCCCGGCACGGGCTGGCGCGGCTCGATTTCGAGCCGGTCACCATCCTGTACGGCGGCAACGGATCGGGCAAAACCACCGCGCTCAACGTGATCGCGGACCGCATTCCGGTGCAGCGGGCGGCCATCTACAACCGCTCCCGTTTCTTCCCCGATTACGTGGACCTGTGCCGCGTCAGGCTCCGGTCCGCCGTGCCGGGCGTAAGCCGCATCATCACCAGCGACGACGTGTTCGACTACATGCTGAACATCCGCGCCCTCAACGAGGGCATCGACCGGAAGCGCGAGGATATCTTCGAGGAATACCTCGACGCGAAGTACGCGGATTTCAAGCTGAAATCCATGGCCGATTACGAGGAGCTGAAAAAGGTCAACGCCGCGCGGCGCAAAACCCAGTCCAAATACGTGCGCGAGTCGCTGATGGACAACGTCCGCACGTTCTCCAACGGCGAAAGCGCCTACAAATACTTCGTGGACAAGGTCGAGGAGGACGGCCTCTACCTGCTGGACGAGCCGGAAAACAGCCTGTCCCCCGCCCGGCAGATGGAGCTCCGGCAGTATATCGAGGACTCCGCCCGCTTTTTCAGCTGCCAGTTCATCCTCTCCACCCACTCGCCGTTTATGCTCTCCATGCGCGGGGCGAAGATCTACGATCTGGACGCCGATCCCGTGGACGTGAAGCGCTGGACGGAGCTTGCAAACGTGCGCGCGTATTACGATTTCTTCAAAGAGCACGAGAGCGAATTCCGCTAAGATTTTTCCACCGGCTCACGGCAAAGCCGCCAAGTTGATGGCGGCTTTGCCGTATCTCCGGAATTAGTTCCGGATTTCATCGAAGTCGAACACCCGGAAATCCATCAGGTTGAACTGCGCGTAATGACCCATGTCCACGCCGAACGTCCATTTCTGCTGCCAGTACTCCTCGCGCTCCGCGTCGTCGCCGCACCATTGCACCAGCTTGGCCCCGTAGGAGGCGCTGTTGTCCGCCCTGCCGTATTCCCACACCTTCATGCGGAGGTTGGATTGGATATCGACCGCGATCAGCGCGTAGTACCACGTATCCGCCTCCAGCGTAAAGCCGGAGGGAGACTCAAATGCCTGCTGGCCGATCTCCGGCTTTTCCAGAATGCCGAATTCCGGCGTTCCGCCGTTTTGGAACGTCACGTACACGGTGTTCACCGCCGAAAGGCTGAGGCGCAGCGCCGTGGGATTGTTCGATTTGAAGCACAGAAGCACGCCCTGCGACAGGTTGTCCTTCCGGCTGCCCTCCGGCACAATATCGTTCAGCGTCGAAAAGAAGGTAAACCCGTCACTGTCGCCGTCCGTATAAAACTCGAAGCCGTCGCCCGGGTGCTTGTCCGCCACCTCGGAATAGTACGCGTAGCCGTGCTCCGGCAGCGTGCTTAAATCATCCGTATACAGAATGTCCGGCTCGATAACGATCTCGTTTACGGTCTCCATGGGATCGGCATAATCCGCTTCGCCGCCCTGATCTCCCTGGTCGCCCTGATCCCCGTCCATGCCTTCCATGCCAACGATGCTGTCGAAATCCATCACGCTGTATTCCTGGAATTGAAGCGTCTCATCGGGGCCGAACGCAAGGGTGAGGTGCCAGTTTGAGCCCCGGTATTCGCTGTGCCAGTCGCCGATGTTTTCCCCGCAGTAGGCCACGTCCTCCGGATCGTCGTCCGCCCAGACGAGCGAACGGTAGTACGCGTGCGAATCCATCGCCATCAGCACCCAGTAATCACGGTCCGGCTCGACCGTCAGGTTCGTTTCCCTGTACTGCGCATAGGGTGCTTCGTAATTATCCTGCCGGTGCGCGAATACCGGCTGTCCATCCGCAAAGGAGAGCACGATCTCGCCCGCACCGTACAGGATAAACGACAAATCCCCGGGATTCCCGGACCGGAACTTGAACAGGATCGCCTGCGCGTTGCCCCGGAATTCGCCGATATCCAGAAAATTCAGATTGCCGATCATGTATGCGCCGTTGGCGTCGGAGGCGAACTCGTAATACGTTCCGTCCGCGCTCAGCCGCTTTTGGGCTACGTCGCCGAAGTACATACCACCGTTATAATCCATCATCGTTGCGTCTTCCCACAGAAGCACCTGCGGGTCGTTGAGAATGGTACGCACGACATCCATCGGATCGGAAGCGGCGGCCGCACCGGCCGTAAGGAGCAGCAGAACGCAGACAATCGTTCCCAGTCCCAATATCCTTTTTTTCATATGTCATTTCTCCTATAATAGCGCCGCTTTGATACGGCAATGATTCATTTTTCGCTGCCCGGCGGTAACGGCGGTCCACGGCAAGACCCGGTGGTATCGTTTGGAGAACAGTATAGTCTCCCCCATAGCGAATGTAAAGTATTTCAAGCCGTATACACAAAAAGCGGCGCGGCTCCTCCGGAGCGCACGCCGTTAAAATTCCGTCCGCCGCGAATTCCGGGGAAGCCGCGGGCCCGCGATGCAGTTTGGAATCTCCGCTACAGGAACAGCGACACCGCGCAGTACACAAGCAGCAGCGCCATCACGGCGTTGGTCGTCTTGCGGTGTTTGGAAAACAGCAGCCTGAATACGCTGCCGAACCCCGCCCAGCAAAGCGTGGACACAAAGCCGAAGAACGCCAGCATCACCGCCAGCGCCGCCATCACCAGCGGCTGGCCGTGATACGCCGGCAGGATGAACGTTTCCAGCGAAACGATCGCATAAATGAATCCCTTGGGATTGACGAACTGCAGCGCGTACGCGGTCCAGAACCCGGTCTTTAAATCGCTCTCCTCGTGGATGCCCGTGCTTTTCCACGTCTTCCACGCCAGATACAGCAGATAGGCCGCGCCGATGAAGCGCATGGGTTTTTCAATGGCCGGGAGCACGGCATACAGCGTCGTGCTGAGCGCCGTGCACAAAAGCATCACCGTGGAAAACCCGGCCAGCACCCCGAAGCTGAACGGCACCGAGCGCCGCATCCCCAGCCGTCCGGCGTTGGAAAGCGACATAATGTTGTTCGGCCCCGGCGTAAAGGCCGTGATCAGCGTGTAGGTCAGGAAGCTCATCCAGTTCATCGCTTGACCTCCATTCCCGAAAAGCGTACACTATATTGGCCGGACAGACCAATATCCTGTCGTTTTGTATATTGTACTTCTATATCAATATATTGTCAACCGGGGGCGAAATACTTGGACATTACCAAAACCACGGCCAGGAACGTGAAAGCGGCGCGCGAAAAGCGGCAGCTCACGCTGGACGCCGCCGCCGCGCTGACCGGGGTATCCCGCAGCATGCTGGCGCAGATCGAAAAAGGGGATGTGAACCCGACCATCTCCATCCTGTGGAAAATCGCCAAGGGATACAAGATCTCGTTTTCCTCGCTGCTGGAGGATGCCGTGCAGCAGGATACGGTGGTCGCCTGCTCCGCCCCCGTAACGGAGGACGATCAGGGACTGGTGCTCAACTACACCACCTTCCCGTTTGACGACCGGAAGCTGTTTGAAATGTACCGCGTCGTTATCAAAGCAGGCGGCTTTTTACAGGCCGAGCCGCACCTTGCCGCGTCCGAGGAATTTGTAACGGTGTTTCAGGGCGCAGCGGAGATCACCGCCGGCGGACAAACGCACCGGCTTTCGCTCGGCGATTCGCTGCGGTTTCGGGCCGATCAGGCCCACAGCTACCGAAACACCGGTGACGGAGACGCCGTGCTGAGCCTGCTGATCGCCTATTCGGAATAGCGGCGTATGTCCTAGGTAAACGCTGATTAAATCACTTTAAGGCCGCCACGGCAGAGTGCTGCCGATTCATGCGATGAAAACCGCAGGAATAGTGGAGCTATTTCAAGGTTTGAAGAGCTTGAAGCGGTTGTGCTATGCTGCGGCAGACATGAAGTGCATTTATTCAGCGGTTACCTAGGAAAAACTTTCGGAGCCGCCGATTACTACGGGATCCGAAGCGCGCGGGAAGGTTCGCCCGCGCCGGTTCCCGGGAGACGAGAAACGGCTAACCGGCGGTCTTCCGCTATTGGAAAGGAAAAACGGTATGGACAGCTGCCAGGTCAAGGAAATCATGCGAGCATTGGGCGCGGATCTGTGCGGGATCGCAGGCACGGACCGGTTCGACGGCGCGCCGCAGGGCTATCACCCGCTGGACGTCATGCCAACGTGCAGGTCCGTTATCTCCTTTGCCTGCCGGCTGCCTGTCGGCATTCTGGCCTGCAGGTCCGATATGCCGTATACGCGGGTCCGCAATTCCCTTACGCCGAAGCTGGACGCGATCGCGCTGGACTTCTGCATAGAGATGGAGAAGCGCGGGATCGTATGCGTTCCCGTTCCGACCAACGAAAGCGAGTGGGACGAAAGGACGAAGCGGTGGCGCTGTATCGTTTCCCTGAAACACGCGGCGCAGGCGGCGGGGCTTGGAACCATCGGCCGCCATTCGCTGCTGATCACGCCCGAATTCGGCAGCATGGTCTGGCTTGGCGCCGTGCTGTGCGAGCTTACGCTCGACCCGGACGACGTCATCCCGGAAAGCCTGTGCAGCCGATGCAACCTGTGCGTCGCGGCATGCCCCGTCGATGCCTTGCATTACGCGGAGATCGACCAGGCGGCGTGCTGGAATTATGCGTTCGGCGACAACAACGAAAAAAAGACGTGGATGATCACCTGCCACAAATGCCGGGATGTCTGCCCGTACAATCTCGGCCTGCAAAACACCTTCCCGCACGCTCCCGCCGACAGGCAATAAACGTAAACTATCGGCAATCCGTACGGTTTCGGGAGGGGGAGCGGTTCCCTCTCCCGAAATCATTGTTTGCAGCAAAAGAACTTCGACCGCAAAGGGGCTTCCATGACGACGCTTTGTTTTTACCAGGGCTTGCGGACCATCGGCGGCACGGTGCTGGAAATCGCGACGGAGCAGGCGCGCTGCCTGTTTGATTTCGGCCTCGTCTATATGCCGCAGACCGACATGCGGATTTCGCCGCGGCAGGGCGCGATGGTCGCCGACTCCCTGAAGCTGGGCAGCCTGCCCATGGTGGACGGGCTGTACGACCGCGAGGACCTGCGGGATGTTCCCCTCGCCGCCTACGGGGACACGGACCCGCGGCCCTTCGTGCTGATCTCGCACATGCACATCGATCACATGGGCGGGCTGGGGATGCTCGCCGGGGACGCGGAGGTGTATATCACCGAAGAAAGCCTGCTGCTGTACCGCGGGCTGGCGAAGGCGGGGGACGTGTTCTTCCGCCCGCACCGCAACGTATACGGCGTGGCGCCGATGGAATGGCAGAAGCGGGGCGACCTTTCCTTCCGCCTGATTCCCGTGGACCACGACGTGCCCGGCGCGTGCGGCTTTGAGATCGTCACGCCGGACGGGCGCATCTGCTATACGGGCGACCTGCGCCTGCACGGGTTTACGGACGAGAACACGCTCCAGTTCGCGCAGCTGATGAAGGGTGCGGACATTTGCATCACCGAGGGCGTCACCGCGAGCTTTGTCGAGGATTTCGACGCCGTTACCCCAAGCGCGGATCTGGAGGGCTCGGTGACGGAGGCACAGCTGGCGGAGCAAATCGGCGAAGCCGTGCAGGGCGCGGAAGGGCTCGTCTTTCTCAACCTCTACAACCGCAACATCCGCCGCCTGCACGCGCTGCACGAGCTGCTGCAGGGCACGGGGCGGCGTTTTGTGCTGGAGCCGGAAACGGCGCTGTATTACCGGCAGTTTTATCCCTCCGATTCCGTCAGGGTCTATGCGCCGCT
>Ga0116164_10000528_pt1 | contig 32962 bp, 27 predicted proteins | sample AD_UKC109_MetaG_FD_89888 | JGI IMG/M metagenome (GOLD analysis project Ga0116164, IMG submission 89888) | Active sludge microbial communities of municipal wastewater-treating anaerobic digesters from Hong Kong - AD_UKC109_MetaG | ecosystem: Engineered > Bioreactor > Anaerobic > Digestate... | reverse complement strand
GGTTGTAAAGGACATTGGTCAGATGCATCCGGTCGGCCTGAATAAAATATTCTGCCGATGCATTTAGTTGAATGGCAGCATGCAGGTTATCGGTTTGGATCTTCAGGCTATCCAGTATCTCCCTGGTCAACTGAAGCAGTCCTATTGATTCCAGTTGAAATTTGATTTTATTGCTTTCTATCGAGGTGGTACGCAATACCTGATCTACCAGCAAATGCAGCCTTGACAGTTCTTTTTTGGACATATCAAGGTATTCTGCCGTTTTTTGCGGGTCCTTCAATACATTAAAACTTTCCAGTGCTTCCAGGGCAACACTAACCGTAGCGATGGGGGTCTTCAATTCGTGCGTCATATTGCTTACAAAGTTGTCCTTCATCTCGGTTAAAGCTTCTTGTCGTCTCATGGTCCTCCAACTCAGGATGAAAGCTCCGTAGATGCAGAAAAGCAAAATGAAAGAAAACAATCCTTGAGGCCAGATTTCCCGGGATATAGACCAAAGCGTGGGGGTAAGGATCACAGCCAAACGATTGCCGCTGACCGGGTCAAAGTAAGCACGCGTCATCCATGGATCGAATGTTTCTGGTTGGTTGTCAAAATGCTTGAATTGGTAGGAAATGTATGGAAAAACCTGATGGGCATCTCTTTTGAAGTGACGTTCTATCATTTGAACCATCATCGTATCCACACCTTCCTTGCTTCCACCTGATGCGCGTACAATGATAGTTGCCGCACTGAAGAGGTCCTTTCCTGGAGGTACATCAAAAACCTGCTTCTTCATAAAATGCTGGCTGGTGTCTTTCCGGTCTTCCTCCGAATGGATGAGAAAAGTTTTTGGAGGGCGAGGCATCATAAAGGTTTTTGCATAGCGCAGGGTGTCCATTTCTATGCGGATGTTAAAAAGGGAGTCCCCGGACCTAGCCATTGAATCACCGGTTTTAAATCGCCAGCGCAAAAGCGAATCCTCAGCCGTACGCACGGCCTGATTAAACACAAAATCACTGCGTTCATGCAGATCGGCACGCGCCCGCAAATAGGATTCACGCATCCAAAATGCTACAAACAAAGTCAGTAGCACGGAGCTGAAAAGCATGACATAAAGTAGCCATCTGGATTGCATACATCAAAAATACAGGCTTATTGGTGGAAGCATGTTTTTCATTAACCTTAATTAACCTAAGACTAAGGTGGATTAACCCGAAGTTTGAATGAACCCGCTAATTTTGACGAAAATTCTATGATATGAAATATTTAGCTGGACTCATTACACTATTATGCTTCCATTTTACACTTGCCGCGCAGGAAGCCGGCACCATAACCTACGCACAGACAGTACGGCTTGAATTCAAATTTGAAGGTGCTCCACCGCCGCAGATGGGACGGGATATGCCTAAGGAGCATACGTTACAAATGGTTTTGATTCGCAAGGGTGACGAGGTACAATATAGATTGAAAGATCAGGGAGAGCCTGGCAATGACATGAACTTTACTTCTGAGGAAGGGGGACAGGTTAATATCAGGATGGCTCCGCCACAGGATATACTTTATGAAAATCTGGCGGATGCCAGGTTTATTGAGCAGAAGGAATTTTTAGGTAAAAAGTTTCTGATCAAAGATGCATTACCCACTTTTGAGTGGAAGCTCACCGGTAAATCGAAGCAGATTTTGGATTACCCATGCCAGGAAGCCATTCTCCAGGATACTTCAAAAAATGTTGTAGCCTGGTTCTCACCGATGATCCCTTGGCAACTGGGTCCAGGAAAATATGCCGGTCTTCCCGGATTGATATTGGAGATTATTCAAGATGATGGCCAGCGGGTTTTGACTGCTACTTCCGTCGAATTGAGCGAGCCGGCCGTGGCTATAGAAGTTCCGGATAAAGGAAAGGAAGTGACCCAGGAAGAATACGACAAGATCGTGGAAGAGAAAATGAAGGAGATGGGTGGCCGCCCGGGTTCTGGTGGTCAGATTCATATGATTATCAGACAGAATTAACGGCTACGACGGCATTTGTTCCCTCATCATTAAATTGCATTTTATGAAAAGCGTTTTTACACTTTTCCTAGTAGGTTTTTGGGTTATTTCCTGGAGCCAAACGAGCCAAATTGAAGGCAAGGTGCAGGATGAAGAAAACATCGGCTTGCCAAGCGCAACCGTAGTTTTATTGCAGCCAACGGATTCGGTCATGAAGTATTTTGCCATCACCGACGGTCAGGGTGGTTTTGTTATAAAAAATGTCAAGCCAGCCAGTTACCTGCTGCAAGTAAGCTTCATGGGGTATCGCACCTATTATCAATCGGTGGAAGTACAATCCAACCCTGTTCAGCTGGGAAACATAACGCTTGAATTGGAACAACAACTTTTGGACGAAGTCGTGATCAGTGAAGACAGGGTTCCTATCCGGATCAATAAAGACACCATAGAATACGATGCGGGGGCTTTTCAGACCCAGCCTAATGCTGCAGTGGAAGAATTGTTGAAAAGATTGCCGGGCGTTGAAGTTGAATCGGATGGAAATGTCAAAGCTCAGGGTAAAGATGTGCAACAAATCCTGGTCGACGGGAAAGAATTTTTCGGAAAGGATCCGAAGATTGCAACCAAGAACCTGCCGGCTGATGCTATTAAGAACGTACAGGTCTACGATAAAAAGTCTGACCTGGCTGAATTTACCGGAGTGGATGATGGCGTTCGGGACAAGACCATCAATCTTGAGTTAAAGGATTCTCACAAGTCCGGATTGTTTGGAAATGTTACGGCCGGATATGGCGATCAGGGCCGATATTTAGGCAAATTGAACCTGAATAACTTTACCAAGAAGACGAGGTTGTCCTACATCGGTTCTTTGAATAACATCAACCAGGAGACCTTTTCCATCATGGATTATTTCTCGCTCACCGGAGGACTAGGAGGGGGCTTTGGCGGTGGTCGTGTCCGCCTGGAGATCAATACGGATGATGGGGCTTTTCCGGGTGGTGTGCAAAGTGGTATCAATACCATTTACAGTTCAGGCCTTAACCTGAGTCACGACTTTTCAAAGAACACATCATTAACAGCAAGCTATTTTTTTAATGGGACCCGTAATGACCTCTATCAGACCGTAAACGAACAACAATTTCTGCCAACGGGAAATCTGTTCTCGGACGATTTGACCGACCGGTTACAAAAACGATACGATCATCGTGTAAATCTTCAATTTAAAAGTAACATTGATTCCCTGCAGCAGATTCGACTGAATACGAAAGTAGGGTTTAACGATTTTAACCAGAATGCCGAAAGTAGTAGTTTGAATTCCAATGCTTTAGGTGCGTTGTTAAACAGTAGTACGCAAAATTATCTGGTGGACGGGAACCGTACCAGCTGGTCTATTGAAGGCGCCTACCGAAGGAAATTGGGTAAGCCGGGGCGATTTGTCGCATTGTCCGGAAATGTGGGTCAAAACGATCAGGATCAGCAGGCATTCATCGATGCCCTGAATCTGTATTATTCCGGTGGACAGGAGTCGTTGTCCGATACGCTGAACCAGGAGCAAAATCAGCGTCAAAAAGAAATCAATTACCAGGCACAGTTTAACTATACCGAGCCAATCGGTAAAAATAGCCTGGTGGAATGGACGCTGCAACGTGGCAAGGATGACCGGGATATTGATCAGACGGTCTGGGACCTTTTGATGATCTTTCCTGAGCGCTTGCTTAATGAGGACTTATCCCAGGCTTACCAGCAGGCGTTCACGCGCACGTCGACCGGTTTGAGATGGCAATATGCGCATAAAAAGACCCGTACAAGTGTGGGCGTGAAATGGCAGCAGTCGGATTTACACGGAAAGAACGCCGAGGCATCAGCCCTGGATAAACGATTCAGAAACGTTTTGCCCTATGCCCGTTATTCCTATGAGTTTTCTTCCTCGACCAATCTGAATCTGGATTATTCAACGGGTATTCAGGAGCCATCTTTACAACAACTTCAACCTTTGGTCAATAACAATGATCCGCTGAATATTTACATTGGCAACCCTGATTTGCAACCCGAATATCGACACAATCTGTCACTCCACTTCTTCTCATTCAATCAATTTTCCGGCATCAACTTTTTCGCCAATGTGCAAAGTAGTTATGCGCTCCATAACATCGTTAATGCAAAAACAATTGATACGCTGTTCCGTCAGGTATTACAGCCGGTCAATACCGATCATGCCTGGCAGCATATTGCGAGCTTTAATTTTGGTGCACCGCTTAATTTCATTAAGTCACGCTTTAATATTTCGGCCAATTACGTGCTGGATGCCTACGACAACCTCTTGAATGATCAACTAAACAGCATCTCTTCCTTTAATCAAAGCTACCGTGTACGGGTGGATAACCGGAACAAGGATAAGGTAGATATTGGCGTTGGTGCTAGTATTGCCTGGCAGCAGGTGGAAAATTCCATTGAGACCGGTACTACTTCTCAGTACAACCGAAAGTCCCTTTTCGTTGAAACCAGTCTGAATGCGATAAAAAACTGGATAATTGGCCAGTCTTTTAATTATGCCAGTTACGAGGGGGCGGCCGGGGCGGCCTCACAGAAATTGCCTCTTTGGGATGCCTCCATTTCTACTTTTGTTTGGAAGAAAAAGCTGCAATTTAAGTTCGAAGTGGTTGACATCCTGAACCGGAACCGTGGCATTAGCCAAAACGTCGACCTCAATAGCATCCAATTCATTCAGTATCGGTCATTAGGTCGTTATTTTATGATGTCGGCAATTTATTCGATCAAAAATTTTGGACCTTCACCGGTTCAGATTAAGATGGAGCGTTTTTAAGGACTTCGCGAGTGGATCCAGGAAAGCCCCGATTTACATCCGAGACAGGAAAACCAGTTCACAAAAAACACCATTTGGGCAGATCAACTTTCTGATAATAAGTCAATTAAGCCGGTCAAGCTGGAGTTATTTGTGGCCTGTTTCCTTTCGGTCGCTTCATTTGGTGTACTGCTGAACTGCCTTATATTTGCGGTCTAAAATAGCCGCATTGATTTATTTACAGGATTTAAGGGTTCAATATGGGGACCGGGTACTTTTCTCTGACCTTGATTGCTCGATCGGGTTGAATGATAAAATAGGCCTGGTTGGACAGAACGGTACAGGCAAGAGTACCTTGTTAAAAATAATTGCCGGGGAAATTGATGCTCAGACAGGCCGGGTTGAAGCACCCAAAAATATCCGGATCGGATATCTCAAACAAATGCTGGACCCAAACACCTCTCAATGTGTTCTAGAGCAATGTTTGAGTGTATTTCCAGAAATCGTACAGGCTCGGAAGAAGATCCAATCGCATTCCAATACAGAAGTCTGGACCGATGAAGATCATGAAGCCCTGGAGATTTGGCATGACCGCGGTATGGAAAAGGAAGTGCAAGCCATCAAACTGCTAAGGGGGTTGGGTTTTTCTCAGGATGATCTCTACAAGCCGCTATCACAATTTTCGGGAGGTTGGCAGATGCGCGTCGAATTGGCCCGCCTGCTTTTGGAAGAACCCGATATCCTACTTCTCGATGAGCCCACCAACCATCTGGACATTGAATCAATTATCTGGTTTGAATCGTACCTGAGGCAGTTTCCAGGAGGTTTCATCCTGATATCCCACGACAAAGATTTTCTGAGAAACTCCATTTCACGGACCCTGGAAATTGAAGGAGGGAAAATCGAAGACTACCGGGTAGGTTATGACCGGTACCTTGAAGAAAAAGTGCAGAGAGCAGCGATAAAAGCTGCTGCCTATCAGAACCAGCAAAAATTCATAGCAGAAAAAGAAAAGGTCATCAACAAGTTTAGAGCAAAGGCTTCCAAGGCAGCCATGGCGCAATCGATGATGAAACAGCTGGACCGTATTGAGCGAATAGAGTTGGATGAATACCAGGACCGTGCATTTAAACTGCGTTTTGATCCTGCTCCAAGGGCTGGAGCCTGGGTGCTGAAAGGGGAGGGCATTAATAAATCCTATGGACCTAAAGAAGTATTGCGCTCGGTCGATGTAACCATTGAACGAGGTGAACGGGTTGCCTTTGTCGGGCAAAACGGCCAGGGTAAATCGACACTGGTTAAAATCCTGGTGAAATCGATACCAGCGACTGCTGGTAAAGTGGAACATGGTTATCAAGTGGCCTTGGGATATTATGCGCAGGACCAATCGGATGCATTGGATGCTTCCAGAACGTTATTGCAAGCGATCGAAGATGCAGCCCCGGAAAGTAAGAGAACTCAGCTCCGGTCCATACTGGGCGCTTTCTTGTTTTCCGGAGAAGAAGTAGATAAAAAAGTATCCGTCTTGTCAGGGGGAGAGCGGGCGAGGCTGGCTCTTGCTTGTTTATTAACACATCCCATCAATGTCTTGGTGCTCGACGAACCTACCAATCACCTGGATATGGCTTCGAAACAAGTTTTGAAAGAGGCACTGCTGGCATACGATGGAGCTCTGGTTGTCGTAAGTCACGACCGTGATTTCCTTCAGGGCTTAACCAATAAAGTCATCGAATTCAGGGACCACCAGGTGTTCGAATACCTGGGCGACATCAATTATTTTCTGGATAAACGGAATGCACAGGATTTGCGCGAAGTTAGCCGGGGACCTCAAGGCGAACAAGCCGCGCCGAAGCCTAAGCTGGATTATGAACAAAGGAAGAAGCTCAACCGGCAGTTGACCTATCTGGAACGTGATATTGAAAAACTGGAAGAGAAAATTCAACAGATTGAAAAGGATCGAGCTGAAGTGTCCTTTTACGACGATCCAAACCATAAGGCCAAACTGGATGAGTTGGAAACGCTCAAACAGCAATTACAACAAAAATGGAACGAATGGGAACAGATCTCCAAGGAGCTGGATGAAGGGTGATCTGATTTCCGGGGTTGAAAGCTTAAATTGACAAAGTTGTGACAATTCGCTTTCCGGCCGTTCCACGCAATCTTTTATTTTTGTCCCCATCTAAAAAGAGAGATCAATGAAAATTTATGTACTTGCAATCGGACTCCTGATCGTTACCACCATGGTCAATTGTGCCAATCAATCCACTGATAATACGTCCGAGAGCATGAGTACGGAAAGTGTTGTAAGTGATAGTTTGGTCAAGCCTGGTGAAGAACAGTTTTTTAAGTCCTTGCGCCAGCTTTCATTCGGAGGGGATAATGCTGAGGCCTATTGGAGTTTCGATGACACGAAATTGGTCATGCAGGTCACTAACCCCGCTTGGAATGTATCGTGCGATCAGATTTTTTATATGGATGTCGCCGGTGAAAAAACTTCGGGATACAAGCCAACGCTGGTAAGTACAGGGAAAGGCAGGACGACCTGTTCTTACTTCCTACCCGGAGATTCGACCATCATTTATGCTTCAACGCATCTTGCGGCGGATACCTGTCCCCCGACACCAGCTCACCGTTCGGATGGAAAATATGTTTGGCCGATCTATGCTTCATTTGATATTTTCAAAGCCGATCTCCAGGGAAATATCCTGGCACAAATGACCAATACGCCCGGGTATGATGCTGAGGCGACTGTATCGCCAAAAGGGGATAAAATTGTATTCACCTCACTACGGAATGGAGACCTGGATCTGTATACCATGAACCTTGACGGAAGTGATGTAAAACAGGTAACGAACGAACTGGGATATGATGGTGGCGCATTTTTCTCGCCGGATGGAACGCAACTCATATTCCGGGCATCGCGACCCAAAACGGAAGAAGCTATCCGCGAGTATAAAGAATTGCTTCAGGAAGGGTTGGTTACGCCGACCGAAATGGAACTGTTCATCTGTAATGTAGATGGCACCGACCTACGCCAGATAACATCGCTGGGTAAAGCAAACTGGTGCCCATTCTTCCACCCTTCAGGCAAGAAAGTCATTTTTGCATCCAACTATGCTACGGAACGCGGATTTCCCTTTAATCTGTACATGATTAACCTGGATGGAACCGGATTGACCAAGGTGACGGCGGATGGTACTTTTGATGCATTTCCGGTATTCTCCAATGATGGAAAATATCTTGTATTTTCATCGAACCGAATAACGGTGGCAATCGTGATACCAATTTGTTTTTAGCCGAATGGAACCCAAACCAATAAATGAACAATCCAAGCGTCCTGCGTGGGTCCGCTGGCTCAAGCGCATGGGAGTGGCCGGATTTTTATTTTTCCTGATTAAGGGATTGGTTTGGATTGCGGTCTTTTATGGCTTAACCAAATACATCGGTTGCGAAGCCTAGTTATCTGAAGCGCCAGGGCAGAGGATTCTTCAAAATGCCCTATATTTAAAGCCGGACTACCAAAATTCCGCTAATTTGGCAAATCGGCTTCACACTAACCTGCTCAATCAGATTGTATCGAACTATTCACGCCGCTCAGAAGCTGTCAATGCATTGAGTGAAATTCTGCGTATCACACCGGATGCCATTTACCGGCGTCTGCGGGGGGAATCCCTGCTGAATGCCGAAGAAGTGGAACGGTTGGCCGTGCACTATGGTGTATCGCTGGATGCTTTGATGGAGACAAATTCACGCCATGTCACTTTTGACTTTTTGCCCGGCAACGGAGACCAGCAAATCATTTCTGTAGAACACTTTATGCAATCCATTCATGCGGTTTTACTGGACATGAAGCACTGCACTCAAGTGAAATTTTATTCGATCAGTGCCAACATGCATTTGTTTTATTATCTCCTGGCCCCGCGATTGTTCAAATTTAAATTATTTGTTTGGGGTAACACCATCTGGAATATCCCGGGATTACGCATGGAGAAATACAGTGAGCAAATATTTCCTGCTTTTATCGATGGGCTTATCCAGCGCATCCGGAAGGACTTTTTAGCCTATCATACGGTCGAGCTGTGGAGCATGAGCATGGTCGATGACACCTTGAATCAACTCGCTTACTTTACCTACTCGGGCAGGTTCGATAGCCCTGATATCGTCCAGAGCCTTTACGACGAACTGATGGAGTTGATTCGGTTGCTTCAGCATTTTGCGGCGCATGGACATAAATACAACCGGATGGAAGTACCTCTTGGTCCGTTTGAGTTGTATCACAATGAAGTAATCCACGCCTCGCAAACGTTCTATGCATCATCCATTGAAAGAGAATTGGTCATTATGCCATTTGCTACGCCTAGTTTTGTCGTCACACAAAACCAACAAACCTGTGATCACATCAAGTTATGGTTTGACCGGATCATCCGCAAGTCCAGTCCCATCAGCACGACCAATGAAAAGAACCGTAATTTCTTTTTCAATCAGATCCTCCAAAATATCAACTTTAGCCGCCAACGCCTGGAGCATCTCCTTGAATAATGGTACTTTTGGCGCTGTCATCAACGCTGCGCCAGATCCATGGCAGATAAATACAATAAAAGAGGCGTTTCAGCTTCAAAGAGTGAAGTTCATACCGCGATAGCAGGTTTGGACAAAGGGTTGTATCCCAACGCATTTTGCAAAATCCTGCCGGACGTTTCGACCGGAAATCCGGAATTTGTAAACCTGATGCATGCCGACACGGCTGGTACCAAGACGGTGCTTTCCTACTTGTATTGGAAAGAGAAAAATGACCTTTCCGTTTGGTCGGATGTTGCTCAGGACGCATTGGTCATGAACCTTGATGACATGGGTTGCGTAGGCGCAATTGACCGGATTTTGGTTTCTTCGACCATAGGCCGAAACAAACACCTTATCCCGGGAGAAGTCCTTACGGAAATCATACAGGGAACTGCTCGATTTGCAGAGAAATTAAAAGCTTATGGTGTTAACCTCCAATTGGCGGGAGGGGAGACGGCTGACGTAGGAGATGTGGTCCGGACGATTGACATTGGATTCACCACTTTTGCCCGGTTGGCTAAAGCCGATCTTATTGTTAATGCAATTAAACCGGGAGATATCATCGTAGGGCTTGCGTCATATGGACAAGCCAGCTATGAAGATCGTTATAATTCCGGTATCGGTTCCAATGGTTTAACGCAGGCCAGACATGATGTTCTTGACAAACGGTATGAGCGTTATCCGGAGAGCTTCGATCCGCATACAGAAGCAGCCTATCGCTTTACCGGATCATATGGGCTTACCGACCAGGTTAACCTTCAGGGTAAGGATTATGAAATCGGACAGCTGCTGCTGTCCCCAACCAGGACCTATTTACCGGTATTGGCTGCTTTGTTGCGTTCTCCAGTGAAATCCTCGATTCACGGGATTATTCACAATACCGGTGGGGGACTGACAAAGGTGATGAAATTCGTCGATCAATGCCGTATAGTTAAGGATCGATTGTTGCCCGTTCCTCCGGTGTTTGAACTCATTCAGCAAGTGTCAAAAGCGCCTTTGAAAGAGATGCATCAAGTTTTCAATATGGGTCAGCGATTAGAAGTGTATATTCCAGAAAATCAAGCGAATAATGTCATTGATATCGTAAATGACTTTAACATAGATTGTCAAATCATCGGATATGTGGAGTCCGCTGGGATCAATGAATTGGTTATCAGCCGGGACGGGGATGCCTGGTCGTATCATCCTGGAGAATATTAATGTTGCCTTTCCGTTCAGAGTTATTGTCTAATCTTCGGTCCGCTTTCCTTCAAATTGACCGTTCGGTTGATGCAGGACTATGATGTTATTATCCTTTCCTTTAAATGAAACCGAGTATCCGGTTAAGTCCGTTACTTTAAATTGGTTTTCAAGGATTGGCTGAAGGGTATATGTTGCTTGTCCGGCCGGTGTCATCTTTAGTTGGTCCTCGGCCAGTAGGACAGTAATTTTGAGCCCATTGACCTCATAAGTGCCAATAAATTGTTTCAAATAATCCGGACGTTTCCAGAGATCCGATGCAATCCGTTCAAAAATGATTGGGTCAACTGCCTGTTCAAGGGGCACTTGAAGCTGATCAATGAAGTTGCCCATACCTGCATCAAATTTGACCTTGATCACTTCGTCACCCAGATCTTCTTCCTTACCCTGAAATAAATCTACGTCCTCCGGAATTAAAGGAAGATGCATAAAATTATAAGATGCATGTAATGTGTCTCCCGCCAATGTGATCGTAATTTTACCATAAGCGGGGTGTTCAAATGTACCGGTGTAATCTTTTAGTGGCCTTACTGGGCTGAATGCTTGAATCTCTTCCTTTATTTCAAGGTCATTTTCCTTTTCATCTTGTTTTGGTCCCCGGCCTGTCACCTGTAGCCAGCGGTCTTTTCCCGATTGAACCCAATTTGAGCCATCGATACCTAACACCTTGTCCATGAACGAGAAACTTAAAGCTGATGAAAGTGGTGTTCCGTTCATGTTAGCGAGTACGACCATGCCAAAACCTTTTTCCGGAACCAGGTGAACATGGGCGGTAAATCCATCGATGTTTCCTCCATGGGAAACGATTTTGAGGTTGTGGTAATATAAAATAGACCATCCAAGGCCATAAAATGCTTCAGAAGTACCTGGTTTGGCAAATATGTCCGCACCGGACATATGAGGTTTTTGGATGTAATCAAATAAAGAGGGATCTATTAATTGGTGATTGCCTACCTTGCCTTTGTTCAGGTTGAAAGCTACCCATTTCACCATGTCTTCTGCCGAACTGTTAATGGAACCTGCTGGCCCGATGGCATCGATATTTCGATAGGGAATCTCAACGACTCCTGCCTTAGTCCAACGGTAAGGTTTGCTGGCTTTTGAATTACCGGTCATTTCTGATGTTGTGAAATTGGTGGCTTTCATATCCAGTGGCGTCAGGATCCGGGACCTGGTGAAATCTTCCCAACTCATTCCGGACAAGCGTTCGCACAGGATACCTGCAGTCATGAACATCAGGTTCTGGTATTGAAATTTTGTACGGAAAGGTTCGCTGGGTTCAAGATATTTTAGGCGCTGGTAAAGCTCAAGGCGGGTCCATTCACTCCCATACCACAACAGATCGTGCCTTGGCAGACCGGATCGATGGCATAATAAATCCTCTGCGGTCATCTCCTGACTAGCAAAGGTGTTGTAAAGTTCAAAGTCCGGGAGATATTCATGGACCGGTTTGGTCCATTCCAGCTTGCCATCATCGACCAGCAGGGCGTTAGCGGTTGCTGTAAAGGCCTTGGTCGTGGAACCGATCCCAAAAAGTGTTTGTGCGTCCGCTGGCACCTTTTTATCCACATCCTGGAACCCAAATCCGTCAGCGAGGAGCACCTTACCATCGTAGTAGATGGCTACTCCGATACCAGGCACTTCAAAAAGGTTTCGAACCGAATCGATGTAGTGATGCCACCCGGTAGTATCTACCTGGCTCGCGTTGGCTCCTTCGAGCGTCAGTGATAGAGGTAAGGCAGCCGGCCCCTGATAAAATGTTCCGTTAAATGCAGTAGGGGACTCAATTTTTCCTCCATAATGGACATTGCCGGGAATGCCTGGCACTTTAAACAGTATAGAATCTTTGGTAATACGAAGCTCCGAAGCGGGAAATTCCTGTGCGGTCTGTTGGGGTACCTGGAAGGTGACTTGACAGTCAGACAACCTTTCGATCGTGACGACAACTTCCAACTTGCCATTAGGAATTTGTAATTGCCCTTTATAAGTTCCCGGTTCGATCTGAGCCGAAAGTTGTGAAACAAAAGCAAGACTCAGGATAGTTGCAGTGCGCCAATAGCTCAAGTGGTTCATTTGGAAATAATTTCATTTCACCCAAATTAAGCATTGCAGCAGAGATTGGGGCAGCGAATCGATCAAATTGGAATTACAGACAGACCAACGACCAAAGAATCCAGCTGTTTTTGTGAAATTAACTTCTAAACGGTATCGCTTTCCGGCAGGTTTTCAACCCGTTTGAAGTAAAACAATAACGCCAACCCGCCACCAATGCAGGTGGTAAATACCGTGGTAAATACCTTTGGTAATGGAAGAGCTTTCTCTAATACGGCTCCTGCAAATAAACCACAGCCAATGCCAATCAATAACAAACCCCAACGCAGGGCCACGAATTTACGTGGTGAAGCCGCAGGTGTTACCACAACCCCGCTCATACGTTCTTTGTGTCGCGTATAAAAATACATATAGGTAATCACAATGACCGATGACCAGAATCCGATGACGGCTACTAAACCAATTATTTCACCCATGATGCTTGATTTTAATGATTTGTCCATTGGACATATGAGGCATCTGGTAGGTTACATTTCTGGAGTAATTTTTTTTCAAATGTGAAAAAATATGGTTGCCTGGTGCTATAAACTTGGATTCTGTTTGCACAAATTCTCCGTTATCCGTAACCTTTATACTGATGTTGATGTCAGATTGATACCTATGTCGACAGAACAGGAGTTGATCGATGGACTCGTTCGTAAAAACGATGTCACCGTACGCGCATTCATTCGGATGCACCAAAACTATGTTTATACATTGTGCATCAGACTGTTGGGAGATGAAATGAAAGCGGAGGAAGCGACACAGGATACTTTTATGCAGGTGATTCGAAACATTGAAAAGTTTGACGGAAGATCCCGGATTACGACTTGGATGTACACCATCGCACACAACATTTGCATCAATCAGTTGAGAAAATCCAAGCGATCAACTTTCACGCAACTTGAAGACACCGAGATTGCTTCGAAACCAGCTGAAGAAAAGACAGATCAGGCCGTGTTAGCACAAGAACAAAAGGACCGGCTTGAAAAATGCATGCAACAGTTATCCCCGGATTTGAGAGAGGTATTAACCCTTTTCTATTTCAAGGAGCTTTCCATTCGAGAGATTGGAGCCATCAATGGGGATTCGGAAGCAAACATTAAAGTAAAACTACACCGTGGTAGAAAACAGTTAAAAGCATTGCTAGAAACCTCAGTGCATGGTCAAATTGATTTGCTATATGGATGATTATTTGATAAGCAAATACCTGGATGATGAATTGTCGTCCACAGAAAGAGCCCAGTTTGATGCCCGGCTCAAAACCGATGCGGCGTTCCGCAAGGAAGTCGAAGCTATGGAAGCAGTCCACCGGATACTTTCAGAATTTTCCACATTTCCGGCACCTGAAAGGCTGGAACAAAAGATCATGCAGCAGGTTGCTGAAGGTTTTAATCCAATGTTGCGTTTTGTGCAATGGATCGTCATTACGTGGGCATTCCTTACATTAATTTTACTGGTATTAAAATTCACCGGATTAGTTGCCTTTTCCGATCAGGTTTCCGGCTTGGATGTAAAATCTTTGCTGGATGGCTGGCAGCATTACCAATCTATTTTTGGAATGATTTTTAGTGTCACCTTTACCTTATTCATCTTGTATTTCAGTCAGAACTGGTTGAAAAAACTGGCCCATCAACTGCCGAAATCGACGCATTAACCGCCGTGATCCCATCCACCTATGTAGGTCGATGGCGTCAGTTGTCTCATTTCGGTCTTTACCTGCTCATCGATATCCAGGGAATCGATAAATTGATGCAATACGTCTTTCGTGATCTGGTCCTGTCCTCGGGTTAAAGCTTTTAATTGTTCATACGGTTGATCGACGCCTTCTCTGCGTAAAATGGTCTGAATGGCTTCGGCAAGAACTGCCCAGTTTCGATCCAGGTCATCCGTGAGAGCTCGTTGGTTGAGTTGTAATTTGGATAATCCTTTTTCCAGGGACTGCAAAGCAATCAGCATGTGTGCAAACGGTACACCAGCATTTCTCAAAACGGTGCTGTCTGTGAGATCTCGCTGGAGTCTGGAAATTGGAAGTTTTTCGGCCAGAAATGCGAGCAGCGCATTGGCAATACCCAAATTGCCTTCTGCATTTTCAAAATCAATTGGGTTCACTTTATGTGGCATGGCTGAGGAGCCCACCTCATCCTTGACCGCCTTCTGTTTGAAATACTCCATGGAAATGTAGGTCCAGATATCGCGGCAGAAATCCACTAATATGGTGTTGAGACGAATCCAGTTCTGGAACAAAGCGGCGAGATCGTCGTAGTGGTCGATTTGGGTGGTGAATACCGAGCGTTTTAGTCCAAGATGTTGCTGGAGGAACCGATGGCCGAATTCAAACCAATCGATGGAAGGAAAGGCAATGAAGTGCGCATTGAAATTGCCGGTAGCTCCACCAAATTTTCCGTAATAGCTTTGATTTTCCAATACGTCCTGAACCTTTTGAAGCCGGCTGACAAATACCATCCATTCCTTTCCCATGGTTGTAGGTGATGCCGGTTGACCATGTGTCCTGGCTAACATTGGAATATCCTTCATTGCCAGGGCTCTTTCACGCAATAGGTTAACTAAAAGGCTGAGTTTGGGCAACACGATTTGTTGAAGGCCGTCACGAAGGAGCATGGGTACCGCAGTATTGTTGATATCCTGTGAAGTAAGACCAAAATGGACGAATTCAAGGTATGCACCCAGGCCGATCGATTGCATCTGTTCTTTGACCCAATATTCGACAGCTTTAACATCGTGGTTGGTAATTCGTTCTTTGTCTTTGATCCAGATGGCATCCTGCTGGTCAAAATTATCAACCAATCTTCTCAATTTATCAGCTGAATGATCATCCAGTGGCTGGAGGACAGGTACCACCTGTGAAAGTGCGATCAGGTATTCGATCTCAACCCGGATCCGGTATTTGATCAATCCGAATTCTGAAAAATAGGGTTGGAGTGATTTGGTTTTGTTGGCATACCGCCCATCAACCGGACTGATTTGAAATAATCCTTCCATGACCTAAAGTTCGTCTTGTAGCCGCTTGAAATAATAATACGTTTCGGTTTGGGAGCGAATGGCAAGATCGCTTCCATCTCTTTTGTATTGGTTGTTGAGTTTGTGTTTCACGAGCCTGGCTTTGACATTGTCATTGAGCTGGATCTGGAGCAAATCGTGAATGGTTTTCTTGATCGTTGGATTGTAAACGGGGATAGCGGTTTCTATTCGGTGGCTCAGGTTTCTGGTCATCCAATCCGCCGACCCAAGGTACATCAACTCTTTACCGCCATGGTGGAAAACATAAACACGTGCATGTTCGAGAAAACGGTCAACGATGCTGATGCATTCGATGTTTTCACTGTACCCCCTGACTCCCGGCACCAGGGAACAGATTCCCCGGATGATCAACTTTATTTTTACTCCGGCTTGGCTGGCTTCGTAAAGCAACGCAATCATTTGCGTGTCCTGCAAGGAATTTAATTTCAATAGGATGTAAGAGGGTTTGCCGGCTTTGGCCTGCTCAATTTCAAACCTGATGTAATCTTCGAGTTTTTCCCTGAATCCAAACTGACCAACAAGAATATGGCGAAAAGGCGTTCGGGGACGTTTGACTGTCTCCAGGTAAGAGAACAGCCTCGCTGCTTCGCGGGTTAATTTCCGGTCTGCGGTAAATAGTCCGAAATCGCTGTATATACGCGCTGTTCCTTCATGGAAATTACCGGTACTGAAATAGGTATAGATCATAGCTCCCCGGGTTTCAACCCTGCGTACCAAGGCAACCTTTGCATGTACTTTTAACCCGGGAAAACTGTAATGCACGTTAACCCCGGCCTTTTCCAATTTTTCACCCCATTCAATATTGGCTTGCTCATCAAATCGCGCTTTTACTTCAATGAAGGCGCTTACATGTTTTCCTGCTTTAACGGCACGGATCAAAGCGCTCATAATTCTCGAAACTGCCGCTACACGGTATTGAATGATCTTTATGTGGGTAACGTGAGGATCTTCAGCGGCTTTTTCAAAAAAGAGAATGACGGATTCGTAGGACTGGTAAGGCATGTGTACCATGTGGTCAGACTGGAGAATCGCCGCAAAATAATCCGGTGCTTTCTCAAGCGGGTGGGGCAGTGGCGGCAACGGAATCTCTTTAAGGTGGATCTTATCGAAATTGGGAAAAGTGAAAAAGTCACTGTTGTTGTGATAGCGACCTTCCGGCATGAGATCTTCCTCGGCTAATTCAAAAACCTGCATCAGAAAGTGCAGGACCTTATCGGGGATCTCCCGGTCATAAACCAACCGGCTAGCGGGGCCTATGTTCCTTTTTGTCAGACTTCGACGAATCTTCTGAATTAGATCTCCGGAAAACTCATCGTCGATATATAATTCTGCATCCCGGGTAAGTTTTATTGAATACGAATCAATAATCTCATAACCAGGGAATAGCCACTGGACACTATGACGGACAACATCATCCAGAATAATTAAATCATATCGTTCCGGCCGAGAGCTGGGAAGATGAATAAAACGCGGCAGGTGATCCGAGGGTATTTTTATGATGGCAAATTCAGAAGGTGCATTGGCCAGCTCTAACTCACGCAGATGTAACACCAGGTACAGCGCTGCATTATTCAGGAAAGGCCGGATTTTATTTTTCACCAACAAAACGGGCTGAACGAAAGGAAGCAGGTGGTTTTCAAAAAAGGTGTCAATGAAGTCCCGTTGTTCCGGGTTGAGCTCATATCCCCGCAGTAGGAAAATCTTATTTTCCTGCAGCAGCGGTACAATCTGGTTTTCAAATATATAGCTGAACTCTTCCTGTTGTTTTTTGACAATCTTCAGGATATTATTCAGGGTTATCGCCGGAGCATAATCGAGTTTGCGCATCGTTTTTTTACCTACCCGCAGCAAATTCCGGTGGTTAGCAATACGAATGCGGAAGAATTCATCAAGATTGGAGGAATAAATAGCCAGGAACTTGACGCGCTCCAGGAGAGGCACTGAAGGATCTTTGGCTTCCTGAAGCACCCGGTAATTGAAGGACAACCAGCTTACATCCCGGTCTATGTAAGGCATATTATTCATGCAAACCCATTTCTTTGCCAAAATACAAATTTGCTCATGGACAGTAGGTTGCCTGAGGAAAACCTTGAATTTAACGGTACTTCTTCCGGGAGCCGCGCGTGGACTACGCGATACGGCGTTTTTTCTTTAATCATAGTCGAGTGAAACCTTTATGCCCATCATGACCCATCTACCCGGCATGGGAACCAAATTGGTTTCTGTGTATTGGGCGTCAAAAAGATTGTCAAGTTGCAAATAGCATTCAAAATGTGACCAGGTGATTCCGGTTCGTAAATCTACGAGTTGGTAATCGTCCAGGTTTTCACGGTCCAGAAAGCGGTAGGCAAATGTTGCATTCCATTTCTTCGTCAGCTGGAATTGAGCATGGAATTGGATCTGGTTTTTTAGGTGGTCTAACGCATAGCGGCTGAATTGGCTTTCCGGTGCATGATTAATGCCATTGATAAAATTATAGCTTGTATAAAGATATCCGATCCAGGGCAGGGTAGGCCACCACTGGTATTCGATCTCCCAACCGCTATAGGTGACCGACCCAAAATTATCCGGACGCCAGGGATCATCTGCGGCCGCCTTGGTCCAATCAATCAGGTTTTTACCGTCGCGTACGAAATAGCCAAAGCGTAGTGAAGTGTGCTGGGGCATCCAGTAGATGCCGGTTTCATAAGTAAGGGCGGATTCAGGTTGCAGGTCCGGATTGCCAACATTAAGCCGGTCTTCATAGTACAGGTCGGTGAAAGTCGGTGCTCTCCAGGTGGATCCTACGGTACCAAAGATCCTCAAAGCATCTGACAAACGCACGCCAGCGTCGAGCCCGGGAAAGACATGCAGTCCCCAGTCAGTGACCTGATGCACCGAAATGCCAGCATTCAGGATCAATCGTTGATTCAACCAGGCTCCACGGTAATCGACATAGGCAGAATTGATCTGTCTCCGGCGGCTTCCCAGATTATTTGAATGAAGCAGGGCGCCTTGATTGGCAACTCCCACGCCAATTTGTCCCCATTGGTAAGCTCCGGTACCGTTTAATTCTGCTGTCCAAACATTATTGATATGAAGATTCCGGTAGAGGGAAGGATTGGAGCGGACAAAGATGTATTCATCTTGATTTCGCCGCCAGGAAAGCCGAGGTTGCCACACCCATTTTGCAGTGGCATGGGTCATTTGCAATCCCACGATACTGGTCTGGATCGCTTCGTATTGTTCTGCAAAATCCGGGCTTGCATAAAATCCATTCGCTCCGAATGCCCGGTCAGAATGCATGGCCAGTAACTCAAAAGATTCACGGATAACGTTAAAATTGTTTTTATAGAACAGGTTTGAAAGGTTGTAGTCGGTATTGTGCCGGTATCCTTCACTCCAGGACCGGGATGCCGAAAACCATTGATTCATAGATTGTCCGGGCAACGAAACGGAGCCCGATACTTCACCGGTACCATACTGGCCCCCGGAGAGACCGAGGTTAATTTGCTTGGCGCTGTCATTACGGGTAATAATCTGGATCGCGCCAGAGAATGCATTGGGTCCATAGCGACGTGCTGCGGGACCTTTGAGAATCTCTATCCGTTCGATCAGGTCCAGCGGCACAGGAATGTTCATGAGGTGGTGGCCGGTTTGGGGATCGCTTAAGGGAATACCATCGACGAGTACCAAAACCTGATCAAAGGTTCCGCCCCGTATACTGATATCTCCCTGGACGCCATGTACTCCGCGTTGCCGTAAGTCCAGCCCTCCCGCATATTGAAGCACCTGCATCAGACTTTGCGCGTTCATTTTGCGGAGGTCGGCACCTTCGATCAGCGTAATGGCGTGCATGGTCTGGGTTAGCGGCATTTTAAGCCTGGATTCTTTGACAGTGATTTCTTCCAGATTTAGCGCCTGGAGCGAATCAGTTGATTGTGCGGTTGAAGTTGTCAGAAACAACCCGCCAGCCAGGATGAGGATGAGACGCATTTCACGATATTTCGATGCGGCAAATGTACAAATAATCCATCCTTCAATTTTGTGAGCCAATAATTTGCGGGTTTGAAGCACAACCACGTTCTTCGTGGCTATATCTTTAAACGACTTTGAAAAGGATGGCTAGAAAAATCGCTGCAGGAAACTGGAAAATGAATTTCACCTTACAACAGGCGGAAACATTCATCAATGATTTCAATAAGGGGAGCTGGCCTGCCGACGTTGAAGTGATGTTTGCTGTTCCTTTCCCTTATCTGATGGCTTTAAAAGCTATTGCCCGGCCCGGTATAACCATTGCAGCACAAAATTGCAGTGATCATGAGGAAGGGGCTTACACTGGGGAAGTCTCAGCTGCGATGCTGGCATCAGCAGGAATATCCCATGTCATTCTTGGGCACTCAGAACGTCGAATGTATTATCAGGATTCCACCACTGTGCTAAAGGACAAGGTTGACCTCGCTTTGGCCCATGAACTGGTACCGGTATTTTGTTGCGGCGAACCTTTAGAGGTGCGAAATGAAGGTAAACACTTTGATCTTGTCCGGTCGCAGCTCCAGGAGTCGTTGTTCCATTTGACTGGTGAAGCATTAGGTAAAATAGTAATTGCCTATGAACCAGTCTGGGCAATCGGTACGGGCGTAACGGCCAGCCCTGAGCAGGCGCAGGAAATGCATGCATACATCCGTGAAGTTTTCGCCGAAGCCTATGGCGTTAGCATTGCGCAGCAACTGCCCATCCTCTATGGAGGCAGTGTAAAGGCCAGCAATGCACAATCCCTTTTCTCACAAGCAGACGTGAATGGTGGATTAGTAGGTGGTGCGAGCTTAATTACATCTGAATTTTTACAAATTACAAATTCTTTTTAAGCGTAAACTATTCAGCTAAAACTCGCTAAATATATTTTTTTCATAATATTATAAAAATTTGTAATTCATTTAGTACATTTGAGAGCGTTTAGTTCTCGTACTATGAATCATATCGTTAGTCAGCGGTTTGTGAAGTGTCTGGAAAAACTGAAGGAAGAAAATAAAATTCCTTCCAGCAGGCAATTCGCCTTGAGTTTGGAGTACCAGCCACAAAACCTCCATGAGATCCAAGCCGGTAACCGGGATGTAACCATCGATTTGATCCGACGTGCAATCGAAAACTATCAGTTTAATCCGGAATATTTGTTCCTTGGGCAAGGTTCAATGTTTTCTCGTCCGGAAAAAGAAAATGATTTTCGGCTGTTGACGGTGGTTACCGATCAATACAATGATGAGCGGATTGTACATGTGCCGATACCGGCTCAGGCTGGGTATACCAGCGCCATGGCAGATAGCGAGTTTTATTCTGACCTTCCTTCCTATTCCTTGCCGGATTATAAATACAAAGTAGGGACATACCGTTCTTTTGACATTGCCGGCGATTCGATGGAGCCTTCATTATTTGAAGGGGACAAGGTCATTTGCACCTTTTGCGAACCCGGCCGCTGGATGAATTGCATCAAGGATAATTGCGTTTACGTGGTTGTCACACGCAGCGATATTTTTGTAAAAAGGGTTAAGAATCGCATGACCGAATCCAAGCAACTGGAGCTGGTTTCCGACAATGCATATTACGAGCCATTTATGGTCGACATCGATGATGTTCGGGAATTGTGGTACGTACAAACCAAGATGACCAGTTTTTCGCATACACCGCTGAAACCTGCACAGGCCAAAGAGGATAACCTGCCAGGGCAGGAGTTTGAGCATTTAAAGCAGGTTATTGCCGAACAAAGCAAACTGATTAAGCAACTGCATAACACCATCGAAAAGCTAGTAAATTCCAGCATAACCACATGAAACGATTTGACATCTCAGGCAAAGCCACCAAGCAGGAGCTAGGCACTGGATTTTGGGGGATTGTAGATCAGGAGGGCCATCATTGGCGTCCCATCAACATGCCGGACCAACTGAAAGTGGAAGGTACTGACGTGCGTTGCACCGTAGTGGAGGCCAGCGAAGACATGTCTATCTTTATGTGGGGTACGCCCGTCCACATTATCAGTTTTCAAACACCCGCTTTAGCCCGGTAAATTTGTGCTTTTAACTCCCCATCGATGTTGATGCCAATTTATGAGAGGCGAGATAATCACTTTCATACTGTTGGAGCATCTTTTGTACCTGACGTGTTACTGGCCCCGGTTTGCCATTCCCAATAAGGTGTTCATCGATTTGGATAATCGGCAACCCCATCTTCATAGTTCCGGTAAGAAACAATTCGTCTGCTTGCAGCAACTCTTCCATAGGAAGATCCCGGACCTCTATCTTTGCATTTATTGAGGCCCACTCAATGGTGTGACGACGTGTAATACCCTGCAAAATATGGTGGGCCGGTGTAACCAGTTTATCGCCGTAAACGGCAAATATATTGGCCCTGGAAGATTCCCGCACCGAGGCATCGGTATAATACAATGGCTCCACGGCGCCAGCTTTTTCTACCTGATCCTGCAAATAGACTGCAACCATATAATTGGTCGTCTTGGCTTCAGCAATTGGCCGTTGATAATAATAGCTGATTAATGGAGCGCCATTTTCCATCCAATCTTGCCTGGCCTGGCCGAAAGGCAAAACCTGAATGGCTACATTTGGGTTGTCCAACTGAAATCCATTGCCTGCATGACCACCCGTGACTATAATTTTGATGCCCGCATCTTCCATTCCGTTTACCCGGATCAGTTCAAGGATTGTAGACTTCAGTTCTTCTTCATCAAAAGGGATTGGTAGCCGCATTATCCGGCAGGAATTATACATCCTTTGCAAATGTTCGCTGAGGTAGAGGGGCACCTGCTGACGAACTTGCAGATAATCAAAAATTCCATAACCACGGCCAATTCCCAGATCGGAAATCGGAAGGCAGGCAGATGAAGCGGGTACAATTTGTCCATTCAAGAAATGAAAACGGATCATAACAATGATTTCGTTGGTAAAAATACAATGATTTGTAAGTAACGAATGACAGACCAATATTCGTTTTTCGAAATATGTTTTCTTTTGACTTTACAGATAATCGACATCAACCCGGTAAGGAAAGTTCATCAGGTATTCAATAGCACGCAGGATATCGAAACCTTCAAAAACAATGCGATAAAGTGCCTGGGTGATCGGAGCTGTTATTTTGTAGTTGCGCATTAGTGGATAAATGATCTTAAGGGTCCGTATACCTTCTGCCAGTTCCTCACTGGTTTCCGTGATGTATGTAAGGCTTTCTCCCTTGCCGAGTCTCTTGCCAAAGGTATAGTTGCGGCTGTCCTCACTGGTGGCCGTGGCGATCAAGTCTCCGATTCCTGCCGTTCCGAGAAAAGATTTGACATCAGCTCCCATAGCTTTGCCAAAATAGATCATCTCCGACAAACCCCGCGTGATCAGCATCGCTTGCATGTTCTTACCCAGGCCAACCCCTGCCAGCATTCCGGATCCAAGCGCTATAATATTTTTTAAGGCCCCGGCAAGTTCAGCACCTTTCAGATCGTGTGATCCAAAGACAAAAAACTGTTTACTCGAAAGAAGCTCTTGTCCAATCTTGATCACTTCGTCAAATGGACTGGCTAGCAGCGTGGCAGTAGGTTGTCCATGTAATATTTCATTGGAAAGGTTTGGACCGCTAAGGCAGCCAATCCGGATCACCGATGTCTCCTGCTCGATAACCTCACTCATAGTAAGTACATCGAGCTTTGTCAGCCTTTGTAGGGTGTTCTTGGTTTCCAAACCACCCAAATCCAACCCTTTTGTGCCGTGAATCATGATATGAAATGGCCTGACATAAGGTGAAAGGGCACGCATGACGCTTCGGAAGTGCTCGGACGGAATCACCGGGAATAAAACCTGACAGGTGGATACGATCTCTTCCAGGTCGGCTGTGGCCCGTATGCGTTGGTCCAGTTGGACATCAAAATGCCGGTGATGGTGGTTGATTTGATGCACGACCTCCATCTTACGCGAAAAGATCAGTACATCTACATTGTAGGCTAAAAGCTTCGCCAAGGAAGTGCCAAAACTACCTGATCCGATCACAGCAGCGCGTTGGAAGGACTCCGGCATAATATGCTTTTAAAGCAATTGTCAATACGATCGCCAGTTCAAAAATGCACTTTTCTTCGGATTCTATCGAAAGATGTGCAATGGGAATAACATTTTTCATGGATGAGCTGTTCATTATGGGATCTGAACACCCTTTGACCTATGATTTGGCTCGTTTTCATTTTTATCCATGTCCTTCTTTCGGTTAGTCCCAACGGATTTGATAGCATCCCGACGCCCGTTGCCGTGAGCGATAGCATCCAGGTACGTACGATTGATCGGGCTGCCACCCCGGATGGGTATTATCTATATTTGCCGGAGGCAACGGCTCAGCCCAGAGGAGTCGTCTTGTTTGTACATGGTTATGGCTGTCTGAATCCTATGATTTACGGAGCATGGATCCGGCATTTGGTCGGTCGGGGAAACGTGGTCATTTACCCGCGTTACCAGGAGTCGATCTGGAGTCCATCTCCACGGATGTTTGCCATTAATGTTTCCCATGCCTTTTCGAATGCCACCAGCTTGCTGGACTCAATACATTACCCGTATACCTTGAATAACCTGGCCTATGTCGGACATTCATACGGAGGGACAACAGTTGCCTATCTCGGAGTTTATTACGATTCACTGGCGATGCCAAAACCGGACGTTATTATGGCCTGTCAGCCGGGTACGGGACCTTTCGACGCCTTAAAACTGCAATCTTATGAAAGAATGGACTCAACAATTAAGTTATTGGTTTTGGTCGGGAAGGACGATAAGACGGTAGGTGATGCGCTTGGTAAGGTGATCTTCTCCACCGCCAAAGTCCGGAATAAACAATTTGTGGAACATCTCGCTTCCAAGGATGAACTCTTCACTGCGTCCCATTATGAACCGGAAGGTTTGGATATGGCATTTGACAATGGAGACCGAAATGTGTCAGCCAAACGGGCCTTAAGACTGGCAAAACTGGATGCGGTGGATTCTCTTTATTGGAATCTTTTTGATCACACTTTTCAGAATGATACGTTATGTTCCGGTTGGGAGTTAGATACGGCCCGAAATCACTTTCCAATTGAAATTAAGTAAATCATTTTCCTCTTTCAGTCGGATTTAATCCCATTTTGACACCTATTTTGAATTTATTATACCCTGTTTAGGGTATTTGGCTGAGTTTTTGAAGTAAAGATTGCATCGACTAAAATTTTAGGATATGCAACGATTTCTACTCCTATTGCCTTTGGTATTATTTACCTGTTTTACTGCCAAAGCACAACTCCAGATTGAATATGGTACCCAGATAGATTCAAACTTTCAACAGCCTTCAGCACAACATGTCTTCCAATTCCAGGGTACGGAAGGAGATGTGATCGCCATCCGTATGCGGGACCGGAATAGCCCGGTTGATGCTTGTTGGGAACTTTATGATGCAAATCAGAATCGGGTTGCTGCCAAATGTGGTGACGGTGGCATTGTTGAACTTTTTGGCAAGAAGCTGAATTCCACCGGGTTATATACCCTGTATGTAATCGACAACCATCAAAATGACACCGGCGCTTATGGATTAAGTCTGCACAAGATGAATCAACCGGATTATGCACTTACTATCCACGAAGGAGATGATCCAATAGACAAGATTGCTTCCGGTGTTGCGATGAAAGCCTACGCTTTTGCAGCACAGGAAGACGAAGAGATCCGGTTTCAGATGAGAGCAGCTGATTTGCATTTTGAGTCGACAATGTTTATCACGGACTCGACTGGATCAAAAGTGGCAAGCTCCTACCGAAAGTCCAATGTATATGCCGGCATTGACCGGTGGGTAGCCCCGGCAAAAGGGAACTACACATTATTTATTTACGACTCCGGAGGCAACGATACGACAGAATACGGTTTTACCTACCAGTCCTTAACGCATCCAACCCATTTGACGCCTCTTGCCTGCAAAGAGGTTATTCATACGGCTATCAGTCAATTAGCGGAAATTCATGCTTATGCGCTTCATTTGAAGGCAGGAGAAACCGGGTTTATTATTGCCAAGGCATCGTCAAACTATCTGGAATCTACCGTTAATGTGTACGATGCAGATGGTGTAGAGAAAGCTCATCTAAAGGGAAGTGGAACAGCTATCTTTACACAGTTTACCAATGATGGCCCGGAACAGGACTTCCTCATTACTTTTGAAGACGAAAGAGGTAATGATATGGGCGATTATTACCTGACAGTTCTTACATTTTCGGAAACCTGCTCCGATGAAATTGGTTGCGGATCAGAAGAAGGCAGCCTGGATCCGGCTGGCGTTCCTAACCTTTACCGGATTCCGGTATTTGCCGGAGGGAACTATACATTTTCCGTTAAGGAGATCTCCACAGCTATTGAGCCCTGGGTCATTCTCTATGATGCGTCAGGCCAGGCACTGGCATCTATCAATGATCCCGTTAAGGTTACCATCAGTCAAACGGCAAATTCATCGGGAACCTGGTGGCTACTGGTCATGGACCGGGGTGCTAACGATACTGGCACTTACCGTTTGGATGTCGGTGGTTGTATAGAACAACTACCGGATTGGGAAATCGCGTGTGATTCGATTTCCGTCCAATTGGATGGTCAGGGTTCCGCGGTCATCACGCCAGCTGATCTGGATGTTACCTTGTATCCGGAAGGCCTTGAGCGAACTGCAATTTTGTCCCAAATGGAATTTAATTGCCAGGATGTTGGAACCCGAGAAGTTATGCTTACCGTCACTGATGAATTTGGTCGGATACAAAGCTGCAAGGGAAGGGTGGAAGTCGTATCCGGGCTTACAATTAATACTCCTGCATGCCCCGTAGTCTTTACAGATTACGCACCGGCATCTTGTCAAATTTTGGAAATCGAGGTAGAAAATGGCAGTAGCCCTTACCAGTTTGAATGGAGTAGTGGGGAGTCCACCCAATCCATACAGGTCTGTCCCGAACAAAGTGAAAATTTTGGAGTTCACGTGGTCGATGCCAACGGTTGCGAAGCTGCAGCCCAGATCTATGTACAGGTAGCGGAGATAGCCTGTGACAATAAGGGTAAAAAGATCAACATTTGTCATCGTCCGGCGAATGACCCGGAGAAAGAAAATACTCTTTGTGTGAGCCTAAATGCAGTTGATGGCCATTTACATCAGGGGCCAGGCCATGAAGAAGACCATTTAGGTGAATGTGGTGTGACCTACTGTAGTGAAAGCGCTATCCAATTGGAATCGCGCTCCGGATCAGAAGCAACAACCCAGGAATTACTCGTTCAGGCCCGTATAGGTCAATTCAGCGAGGCCATCGTATTTAATCAGCTGGGACAGGTTTTATATCGCTTTACGGATGAAACCCGATTACTGGAATGGTTTACAGAAGATCAGGGCCGGGCCCAGGGGATCTACTACCTGCGGTGGGCTGATCATAAAGGCAATTGGTTCCTTACGAAAGTATTTCGTTGATTAAGCGCTACGGGTTTCCTTGTAGATCCAATGGCCATAAGAAGTATTTACCTGTGTTTTCCATCGCAAGATGCAAGGAACCTGGTAAGGGTGGTGGGCGAGGACATAAGCTTCCAGTGTTTGCTCTAACTCCAAGCGTGTCTTAACCAATAATATCCATTCCTGGTCGTGGTTGATTTGCTCATCCCACCAGTAACCGGATTGCATGGGCCAGGAGTTGTAGCAGGCTATTATTCTGGTCTTTACCAAGTCCTCGCCTAATGATTCTGCTACCTTCTGTGAAGGGCAGGTTACATAGCCAAGGAGTATCTCCATTACAAGGAGAGAATTTCTGCCATGCGGATCAGATCCTCATTCGGAACTTTGGGTTTCGAAATGGCATCGATGAATGGGGTGAACGTAATTTGATTGTTTAAAACACCGATCATCGCACGGCTCTGGCCTTCAAGAAGGGCATTTACTGCACCATATCCTAGCCTGCTCGCCAGAAGCCTGTCCATGGCGGTGGGAGCCCCACCTCGTTGGGCATGACCGATAACAGAAACTTTTACTTCGGCATTATCAACGAGGTCTTTCACCTTGTTGGCAACCTCAAATGCATTACCGGTCGTATTGCCTTCGGCGACGATGATCAGGTTAAATAACTTTTGTCTGCGCACCCCTTTACGTAAAGTGCGTGCTACCGAGTCGATATCATAGGACTTCTCAGGGATCATGATGCTTCCGGCGCCGGAGCCGATGCCAGTGTAAAGCGCAATAAATCCGGAATGACGACCCATAACTTCAATAAAGAAAAGTCGGCTGTGCGCATCAGCGGTATCACGGATCCGGTCTACGGTTTCCATTGCCGTATTGACGGCCGTATCAAATCCTATAGTCAGGTCGGTGCCATACAAGTCATTGTCAATGGTGCCAGGTACGCCAATGATTGGAATATTAAATTCTTCTGCAAAAACATTTGCACCAGTGAAAGTGCCATCTCCTCCAATGACGATTAGTGCATCTATATCATGCGCCATCAGTGAGTCAAAAGCTTTCTGCCGTCCTTCTTTGGTTCGGAAGGCATCGCTTCGGGCTGTTTTCAAGATGGTACCTCCGCGGTGTATAATGTTCCCAACGGTTGACTTTTCCAATCTTTTTATTTCCCCCTCAATTAATCCTGCGTACCCACGCATAATGCCGTAGGCATGCAAATCCAGGAAAGAGGCTGTGCGTACAACCGCCCGGATTGCGGCGTTCATGCCGGGAGCATCTCCTCCGGAAGTCAATACGCCGATTCGGTTTATGTTATGTTCAGACATTATCGTATTTGTTTGCGATAATAAATTGTTTCAGTAACTGTATTGGCTTTTGAATAATTCGGTAAGGCTGTACATCAAAATATCCTAAGGCTTCTCGCAGCTCTTCTTTAAAGTGGAAGGCTATAGAGCCTATAAAATGAATCGGCAAAGATCCGAATTGTGAAAATTTCTCCAAATGATTTTCTACAAATTCTTTAAATGATGCGATGATGAGATCATGGACAAATGGTTGGGAGCGATGTTGGTAAAGAAACTCTGTGTATTGAGCGATCCGGGTATTCGGTCTTTCCGTATGGTAAAGCAATTGTAAGACGGAAGGCAGATCCAGACGATATTTTTCGACAAACATTTCATGGAGGTCTGGGGGAAGGTTGCCATATGTGAAATGCCTAAGCAATTGTTTCCCCAGATGGCTGCCAGATCCTTCATCTCCCAGGATCCATCCCAGCGAAGTTGTCAATTGGGTGATCCGATGCCCGTCATACACGCAGGCATTACTTCCGGTGCCGAGGATGCCCAGGATTGCCGGTTTATTTCCAGCACAGGCCCATGCTGCGGCTAGTAGGTCACTATCCACAACTAGGGCTGCCTTAGGAAACATTCCCTGCAGCATTCTTTCCGATTGCTCTTTTTTTGCTGGATTACCGATCCCTGCGGCAAAGAAAAAAAGTTGTTGGATGTTGTTGTATTGATTCTTAATGACAGGATGTTGCCAGAGGTCTTCCCGATACATTTCAAAATCAACCAGATAGGGATTAAACCCCATGGTGGATAACTGAACCTCCTCGACATCCGGTCCCCAGAGAACCCAGTCCCCTTTGGTGGAACCGGAGTCTACTATTGCAATTCGGTAACTCATGTTGCTGGCATTATGTGCAACTGAAATTGGCCGGATTCACCTCGTTTACCGGGGATGTTCCAGATTCCGGAATAATTGATCCTGGCTGGATAGTCTTGACCATGGTCATTTTGGCGCACACTGATTTGAATTTTCGTTTCGAAGATAACCAATCCCTGGTGTTTTAGGTGATAGGAGCGGTAGAGTACCTGGCGATCGCCTTTCCGGAAGTAGGTGACCATGGATTGAATGACAGCCTTGTTTTTTGGCGCTTTATCATGTAACCGGATGGCGAATACAAAGCATTGTTCTCCATCGACCGTCTGCGGGTACCAGGCATATTGATACCAGGTACGCATACGGTCACTGAAAAGCTCAAATTTTTTACCGATGAATGGCATGCTTTGTCCTGAGCCCGGGTTGAAAATGATCTCCTTCAACTGGTTGATGCGCGTTGATTTGCCTGTATTGGGGTGCGGTTGACCACCACCGCTGCACACGGGAGTGGGTGTATAAAACAAGTCCATGAGTGTCGCCAACGTATAATAACGCACGCTATGATCCTTTTTATAAACCGGCCCAGAATGGCTCTCTTCTTCGATTAGCATTTTCCGGCAGGGGGGATCCATAATTTGGCGGCAACGGGCAGCATACTGGGCGGGGCGCTTTCCTTTTAAATAACTGCCATCCCAGTCTACGGTAAATACAAAGTCCATCGTACGTAGTCGCCGGAAGGCAGCGTAGAGCGAAGTGTCTTCCTCCATCCACCGGATGAAATCGTCCTGCTCAAAACCATCTTGTTTTGCCAGGACCACCACGGAATCGAGGGTGACATAGCCAGCGATATCGTCCGTAATCTGAGCCAAAGCAAGCACAGCGGGACCAATCAGGATAGCCGATAAGATAATTCGCCTCATGATCTCAATTTCGTAAATTATTCTTGTTCATAGTTGACTTGAACTACACGCCTGCAGGATTCCGTATCTTGTCCAACGAAAAAAACAGTAGCGAAATATGCGCAATATAGCAGTGATTGGTTCTGGGCAGATGGGGAATGGCATAGCCCAGGTATTTGCCCAGCAAGGATTTATGGTGCAGCTGATAGACGTGGACAATCAGGCGTTAGACAAGGCCGTAAAAACGATCACGAGGAATCTGGACCGTTTGATCGAAAAAGGACAGGTGGAGGGCTCAAAGAGGGATCAGATTTTAACCAACATTCAAACCAGCACCAATCTGGAAGCAAGTGTGCATCATTGTGATCTCATTGTTGAAGCTGTTCCTGAAAAGTTAGAGCTGAAGCAAAAGGTATTTAGTGCGCTGGATCAATGCACTCCATCCCACTGCATCCTGGCGACCAATACTTCGTCGATATCCATCACCAGGATAGCCAGCATGACCCGTAGACCCGACTTAGTTATCGGTATGCATTTTATGAACCCTGTACCCGTGATGCGTCTGGTGGAGGTAATCCGTGGTTATGCTACCTCCGATGAGACAGCCCGGAAAATTATGGAGGTTAGCCGGACACTTGGCAAGGATCCGGTAGAAGTTAACGACTATCCGGGATTCATTAGCAATCGTGTTCTAATGCCTATGATCAATGAAGCAATCCAGGCTTTGTTCGAGGGAGTCGCCGGGGTTGAAGAAATCGATACGGTGATGCGCCTGGGCATGGCGCACCCAATGGGCCCTTTGCATCTGGCTGATTTTATTGGGCTGGACACTTGTTTGTCCATCATGCGCGTACTTCAGGAAGGCTTTGGAAACCCGAAATATGCACCCTCGCCCTTGTTGGTTAATATGGTGAATGCAGGCAAATTGGGTGTGAAAACCGGGGAGGGCTTTTATCAGTATACCCCGGGATCAAAAGAGAAGCAGGTCGCCCTGAAGTTTCAGAAATAGTATGGTCCTCAAAAAGAACGGTCGCTAGTGGAGTAAACTCTCTATGCGACCGCTGCAAAATGGAACAACCGAATTATCTATTTCTCTTTTTATCGTGGTCATCGACCGCCTTCTCAATATCATCAGCCAAATCTTCCATGAACTGGCTGAAGCGATCTGCGGCATCTTGTATTTTATCCTTATCGATACTCTCTTCCAACTTCTTTGCAAAAGCATCAATCTTATCTCCAAAACCATCAAAAGCGTCATCTAGTTCATTTTCCAATGCATTTACTAGTGCTTCGCCCTCATTTTCAGACAATTTCTTGAAACTCTTACCGTATTTGTAGGCGTAATACTTGATCGATGCTCCATAGTATCGTTCCTTTTCATCCTGAGTCATCTGATCACGGTATTCCGGGTAGCACTCCTTGGTGAATTTTTTGTATTTCTCATCCAGGGCTTTCCAATCTTCAGACCGGTAAGACAGATCCCTGTCATTGACGGATGCTACAAATCGTTCGTAATTGTCAAGAAATTGTTCCTTGTTGACACCACAGGTCGTGATCTGGCAAGAACCTAACGAAATTACAGCCAGCAGTGCAAGAATTGTTTGCTTCATGATTGTGATTGTATTGATTTAACAGCTATATAATAGGATGCAATTCAATCCAGTAAGCAATTTTCGATGAATTGATGCAAATATCTGTTGAAGACCTTCTTTTGGCGCGGCTAATCGTCCGTTTTCAGCTTGTCGATGTCTCTGCGTTCTTTTTTTGTTGGTCGTCCGGTGCCTCGTGGACGGAACTCACCATGAAGATTTTTTACAGAATACCAGTGTTCAAACTTATGGAGTTCTTCGGGCGGGGTTAAATCCTGAAGGCATAATGCTGCCAATGGAGCACCAACCCGCTTCTCAATGAGCTGAATGACTTTGTATTGGAACTGAAACCCTGCTTTCTTTACAGTCACAAGATCGTGGATAGTTAGCATGGATGAAGCTTTAGCTGTTGTTTCGTTTATGGAAACTTTCCCTTCCCGACAGGCATCAGTAGCCTGGGTTCGTGTTTTAAAGATCCTTACAGCCCAAAGCCACTTATCAATGCGGACTTTTTCCATGTTCAGCTTTTGGGCAAGAGGGGCAATTGCATCTGTAGCGCTTCCAGACGTTCGACCAGTATCTTGGTAATTAAGAAGTTACGATACCAGCGTTGATCGACTGGAATGATATGCCAGGGGATCGTGCTCCAGTTGATGGCATCCTCATAGCACTTGCGATACTGATCCCATAATTCGGCTTCTTTCCAGTCATCCGCATTGTGTTTCCATTGCTTGGAAGGGTCATCAAGTCGCTCCTGGAGTTTTTCAGCTTGTCTTTCCCGGGAAAGATGCATGTAGAATTTTATTACCAGCGTATTGTTATCGCTTGCCAGGTTGGTCTCATAAGCATTGATGGCGTCCATCCGGGATTTAACCCGGTCTTCGTTGATCCAGGAGTGAACTCGTTGAATCAGGATGTCTTCGTAATGCGAGCGGATAAATATCTGAATGTCTCCCTTGGCAGGACTATGTTGTTGTACACGCCAGAGGAAGTCATGTGCAAACTCAAGATCCGTTGGTTTTTTGAAGGAGTAGCATCCCATGCCGCTGGGACTGCAATATTGAAAGGCATTTCGGGTAGCACCGTCTTTACCTGAGGTATCCATACCCTGGAAAACGACCAGAACGCCATGTTTTTTTTCAGCAAACAGCAGGTATTGTAATTCGGCC
>Ga0116164_10000526_pt1 | contig 33014 bp, 33 predicted proteins | sample AD_UKC109_MetaG_FD_89888 | JGI IMG/M metagenome (GOLD analysis project Ga0116164, IMG submission 89888) | Active sludge microbial communities of municipal wastewater-treating anaerobic digesters from Hong Kong - AD_UKC109_MetaG | ecosystem: Engineered > Bioreactor > Anaerobic > Digestate... | reverse complement strand
CATGCCGTGACGCGCAAGGGTCTTGGTGATCGCCGCAGTAAGCGTGGTTTTACCATGGTCGATATGACCGATGGTACCGATGTTCAAATGCGGTTTCGATCGCTCAAATTTTTCTTTTGCCATGAGTGCAACCTCCCAAAATGGTATAATTCCTCGCAAAGAACGAGGATTGAAGTCTGCATGGATTGTACCACATCGACCCACAAGGGATAATACTAAAAAAACCCGGAACACCTGTCAAGCGCTCCGGGCAACTTACTGGAGCCGACTTCCGGACTCGAACCGGAGACCCCATCCTTACCATGGATGTGCTCTACCTACTGAGCTAAGTCGGCACCCCATTTCCATAGAGTGGTGGTGGGAGTAGGATTTGAACCTACGTAGACGTCCGTCGGCAGATTTACAGTCTGCTGCCTTTGACCACTCGGCCATCCCACCACGTATAAGTTTGTTTCTTCGTGGAGCCGGCGAGAGGACTTGAACCCCCGACCTGCTGATTACAAGTCAGCTGCTCTACCAACTGAGCTACACCGGCGTGACGGAATAGGATTATACCGTTTTTCGCATACTTGTCAACGGGGTTTGGAGGATTTTTTCCAACTGCCATACCAGGAAAAGCTTTCGGGACTTTTACCGCCGCCACTGCTCTCCAGGCAATTTCGTTTTCCAAGGCATACCCTCATACAGAAAACCTTTTTTCTTTACAAGGCCCTCTCGGCTTCCTTGGACCAAGAAAAGCCCTTCTATTTTCGCGCGGACAATTCGGAGTAATTGCCTCTTTTAAGAAGAGCCGTACCCGCACGAAGATAAGCTTCATCCACGGATTGCCGGGTTTCGCAGCGACCTCGGATAAACCCTCCCGCCACGACCATGGGGGACGTAATTTCCGCTTTTTCTGAAAGACATTGCATTACCGCATTCCCGATTCCCGCACACATGGTAGCCATAGATCCCACTCCCTTAAAATCATAGTTTGTATTCTTGCCGACTGCAATGTACATCAAACCAGACAAAATGTCAATTTTACATCACAAAAAAATGCGCAAAAAGCTTTTTCAGATCTTTTCCCTTTAAAAAACGAGGAAAAACCACGAAAAAGAAAGAAAGTGTTGACTTTCGTCTCTCTTTCTGTCAATCTATAGGAGTAATGATATGCACACAAAGGGAGGAGTCCGGATGGCTCAGGAAATTTTCGGAGAACGGTTAAAGAAAAGAAGAAAAGGACTGAGAATCACACAAAAGGAGTTAGGAGACGCTGTCGGAGTAACCCGGCAGACGGTTATTCAATGGGAACAGGGCAATTTTTCTCCTGACATGGACAAACTGAGCCGTATTGCGGAGGCTTTAGCATGTTCTGCCGCCTGGCTTCTCGGAGAAATTGACGAACCCGAACTTAGCCAGGATTTCGGCGAAGGAGCACCCGGCCCCTTTTCCGAGAATTTCCTTCGCATTCCTCTTATGGACAAGGGCACTGCAGCCTGTGCAGGGAATGGATTCGACTACTGTGGAGCCTACATGGAAAGCACCGATACCATAGTGCTTCCCCGTAACTCCTTTTCCCGTATCGACGCAATTCAAATCCCCTTCGGGATTCACGTAGAGGGAGATTCCATGGAGGGCGCGGGAATCCCCGACGGCTCCATTGCCATTATCAACCCCGCAGAAACGGTATACCCCGGAGATGCGACTCTCGTATGCTATAACGACCGATGGAGCATCAAATGGCTTATTCCAAAAAGTAATGGCGATGTGGAACTCCGAAGCGCCAACCCTTCGTATCAGCCTATGATTATTCCTTCGGAGTTGGCTTCCCGAGAGGAATGGTTCAGGATTATAGGCAAGGTAGTCCAGACAGTAACGACAAAAAAACCCACCCCCTATTTCTAGTTTTTTCGAGGGGAATTTTTCTCAAAGCTTTTTCAAGAGCTTTTTTCAAGGACTTTTGCTTAAGAAAAACCCCGAAGCCGACGTATTTGTTTATAAGCCTCCTGAATAGCGGAAAACCGCTCTGAGGCAAGCCGGATAAAGTCGTCATCGAGGTCCATACCGATAAAGCGATCCGGATGGTATTTCGTTACAAGATCCCGATAGGACTTCCGAATTTTATCGTCTGGATCTCCGGGAGAACATCCGAGCACTTCATAGGGAGTTTGAGAATCATGTTTCTGGGATTCTTTCCACCCCTCTCCTCCATTGCTCCGGGAAGCCCGTTCTTTTCCACGGTTTGCTCCGGAAGAAGAGCTTTGCTGTCCGTATCCGGAAGAGAAAATTCCCGTGAAAATCCGAAGTATCACGTAGAGGAGAAAAAGCGGAAAGAGGAAGCGGAATATTCGTAAAAAAATCATCACGGGAAACACAAAGAAAAACATCCGGAGACCTCCTCTCCGAAATTCCCTACGGTTCCGGGAAGAAATTTCTGCATCAAATTTCTCTCCGATCTTCCTCCGAAATTCCCAACAGCTCGTAGCAACGCCGCACATCTTTTTCTATGGAAAAAATCCACTCTTTACGCTTTTCAGAATCGATTTCCAAAGCCTTCGGACTTTCTTTAAGAAAGGACAATTTTTTCTCCTGAATGGCAAGCCACTCCCGGAGCTGCGTCTCTTCCATCGCCTCTTCACGAAAACGCTGAAGATCATCGTCTTCCTTTACGAAAGCCCGGCTCATCGTAATCCCCCCCGAACGGCGTAACGAAGGGCTCCCAGGCGAGCGAAAACCAAGTAAGGGATCGAAGGAAAGTAAAGAAAAACCCACGCGATAAAACCCAAGGGAATGAGATACCATGTAACTCCGGGACGTCCAAACACTAAAAGCTCCCAGCCTCGAAAGACTGAAAAAAGTCCGTAAAGCCCGAAAAATCCTCCCAAGACGAAGAACCGTTCCGGCGCCTTTTTCGAAAACAGCTTCCAAAGGTGCAGGAAAATCGGAATTGCCTGAACCCCAATCCATACCAGTCCCATTTTGCTGAGAGGAAAAGGAACATATTCCAACACAGACCCCTCCTTAATCTTCCATACGCTCTCCGGGTCTCCCGAAGAGCTTCTTCCCAATCATTCTTTTCGAGAAACTATTTTCGGAGTACCGAAGGCCCCGTTATCCTCCGGGCAATATCAAGCCATCGGGAGATTCTTAACCCGAAGAGAATTTGCAGCGTCGTAAAACGGCTGTCCTCCACGCTACCGCAAGCATCTTCCCTAAGACATTCCTCGTAAAGACCTGGCTGAAGGCGCACCACGGTATCGGGCATGGTTCGCTGTCCCTTGATTTTCTGCACGAGCACCGTAGAATTGTCGTCCCGAATAAAACGCTCTAGCTGGAACACATGGTTTCCGAGGATATTCGAATGGTCGTCGAAACGCTCTCGTCTTCCGTAGCCTTCTTCCTTCAAAGCATCCTCAGCATCCATAATTTCTTCGGTTTCCATCCGGGGAAGGGCATGATACATTTTGATATACCGCCCCAGAATTTCTGCAAGCCCCCGGGAAGTATCCTTTAGTTCTTCCGCATTTCCCCCTTCACGATTAAACTGAGGATCCAGGAGAGGACGCCATATATGCTTCATAAAGGGCAAGGTATCATCCATGCTCCATTCGGTCATACCCAAAAACACTCCCGCCACCGCAATGCTTAGAGGTTCCAGCCATCTTTCCGGGAGATGAGCGATAAGTTTCTGGGGCACCCCGTGCCGCTTCAGAACCTTGGCGCTTCTTTCTCCGGAAGGAACTCCGAAACCGCGCCCGAAAGGCGGCATGTCTTCATCCATCATTTCCTCCATGAGCTTTTTTTCTTCGGGACTCATGGAAAAACAGGGCCGCATAACCCCTGGGGCGGAGGATTCCGAAAAACATCCCAGCCAGAGGCTTTTTCTTTTTTCATCGGGAAGTACCAAATAGTCCGATTCCCGGGTAACGTAACGAGGATCGTGGATTTTAGTGAGAAGTATCCCGAGAACCTGTACGTAGCGCTCCCGCAAGGCAGGTATGCTCATGGCCTGAAGGCAAAGCTCCTTCAAGGCCTCCACTACATCAGCGTGAGGATAGGTTTCCGTTTTCCCTTTGCCCGTGCGAATCTGGAGATCCTTACCATTTTCCACGAAAAACATGCGAACCGATTTTTTCTTGCCGGTTATTTTATTATCAATGGAAACCCAGGGGTGTTCCTTTCCTAAAACCAGGCGAAGAGCAAGCCCTTCGTCAATATCAGAGAAACCTAAAACCTGATCCCGCTCAAGAGGCACAGACCATCATCCTTTCGACATCCTCTTTTTTAGTTCTCCGAGACAAAAATCAAAGAAAAGCGAGTTTGCCTCTTAAAGATAAGAATTGTATTGGTTTTTAAAACTTATCCCCCGAAAAAACCCCGAAGAAGATTGCCAGAAAAAACCGGGGTGAGCCAGCCATAAAAGAGGTCTATTCTTGCGGGGGCCAGGGCAAAAGCCGCAAAGGCTCCCATAGGGATAACCGAGCGCAGTACGAGAACAAACTCCGGCTCATGATCCCGGACGGCGATAAATCCCAGGGAAGCCTGACAGAGTATAAATCCCGCAAACATATAGATCCACCCCGTGGTATGGGGAAGACGAGCCATTTCCATGGATTTAAAAACGCAGAAAGCGGTCCATCCGCTCAGGATATACGCTTCGAGGGCGGTAAAGAGGGTAAGAGAGAGATTGGTTATGTATCTGCCCATCCGTCCTTCCGCATCGGAAGAAAAAAAACGGCGTCCCCGGGCAAAAAGGGGTGTGAGAAAACGCAGATACAAAACCGGTAGAGTCCAGGCAAAAAGTCCCATTGTTAGAAGGAAAAGCGCGTAATCCATCAAGTGAAAACCTCCTTTATTTTCCCGGCATCTGTCCGTAGTTGTCGAAACGACGCAAAGCCCGGGCCATGTCTTCTTCTGAAAGGACCGCAGGTTCTCCCATAACACAGGCATGACAATAAATTTTTGCCACGTATTCCACCGCTTCCGCCGTAACGTAAGCCTTTTCCAGAGATTCTCCCACCGCTAATACTCCATGGTGTGCCAGAAGCACCGCCCGGCTTTTTTTGAGACCCGGCGCCGCATTACGAGCAAGCTCGGGAGATCCGAAAAGAGCGTAAGGTGTCCATGGTACCGAGGTCCCGGCATAACCGATAAGGTAGTGTACCGGAGGCAAATCCTTTCCCAGGCAGGAAAAAGCCGCAGCATATGCCGAGTGGGTATGCACCACTCCCCGGGCTTCGACACGCACATTATAGGCCTCCCGGTGCAGCTCCCACTCACTGGAAGGAGTACGTTCACCTTCCAACACGTTGCCGTTCCAGCCCAAGAGAACCACATCTTCCGGAGAGATCGTGTTGTAATCCATGCCGCTGGGAGATATGAGAAAAGTTTTTCCCGGGTCCACACAGATGCTACAATTTCCCCCGGTTCCCTCCACAAGGCCCGAGGCCAGTAGTTTTTTACCCATCTCCACGATGAGAGTACGCTCCTTTTCGTAGAGCACGGATCTCCCCTCCCTTTTCTTTTTATCCTTTTCATCCTCGTTCAGACACATAAAGCGACCCGGGAAAGGTCCCCGGGGTATTCTTACACAGTAGAGCCGACGAAAAAAACATTCTTATTGTACATCATAACCCACAAATAGAAAAAAGCCTCTTGCAAGAGGCTTTTTTCATAGATTCCCGCTCTTGGGACCGATTCTTTATAGCGTAAAATCTTTTTTCATGGAGCCGAATTTATTACACTTGGCCTCCAAGGTGATAACATCTCCCTTTTGCAGCTCCGGCATGGGATAGGAAGCTTCGAAATCTTTTTTCGTTGTCTGGGAAGTGTAGGTTTCCGTAAGGAGATTCGTGCCTTCCCGAAGAATCCGGATCTCGCTTATATAATGCCCCTCAGGATCCCCCACTCCATGGGCAATAATAACGTGCAACACTCCTTCGGAAGAATCGAAGGAGACCTCCATACCGCTTGGAGGATGGGCAAAGGCATGTCCCGTCAGGACAAGAATACCGCACAGCATTACGACAAAGGCCACTTTCCGCATGATTTCATCAACCTCCTTCTCTTTTTAAAGAACGTAAAGATAAAGCACCAGGCCCGCATGAAGAGTAGCCAGGAGAAAAGCCGTCATTCCAATCCGGCGATGCAGTTTGAAAAGCCAGGGTTTTTTCCAGCGTTTGCCGCCCAGGGCGGACACGACGGCGAGAACCACCATACTGTAGGCAGCTATGCCAAAAACTAAAATTCCGTTATAAGCAGTCATCATGGCTACCCGTAGTTTTCTTCCAGGAAAAGGGCCAGTCTCTCTTCCGAAGGCTCCCGCCCGAAAAGAGGGGTGGCATCTTTTCGGTACGCTCCGAGGGAGTCTTCGAAGAGGGGTCTTTCGCTGCGATATAAAACCCCGAGAGCATGGCGATCCTGCTCCAAAGCTTTTTCCATGGCCCCCCGGATATTCGTAGGATCGTAATTTTCATCGAGGTAGTAGGTATGATCCTTATACCATTTGAAAGTGTTCACCCGGTTGAAGGAGACACAGGGCTGGAAGATATCCACCAAGGCATATCCCCGGTGCAAAATAGCCTTTTTTATGATTTCCTTGGTTTCGTCAGGATCTCCCGAAAAAGCCCGAGCCACGAAAGAAGCTCCTCCCGCAACGGCTAAAGCCATAGGGTTTACCGGCACGTTTCCCACTCCTTGGGGAGACGTGGGCGATACGAAACCCTGGGGGCTCGTGGGAGAATACTGCCCCTTGGTAAGCCCGTAGACCATGTTGTTGTGCACGAGATTGACGATATTGGGATTTCTTCTCATGGTGTGAAGAAAGTGATTTCCTCCTTCACCGTACATATCTCCGTCACCGCCGATGGCAAGGACCAGCAAATTCGGGTTCGCCGCCCGAATTCCCGTGGCCACCGAGAGAGCTCGTCCGTGAAGGCCGTTGAAAAAATGCCCCTTCATGAAATGGGGCATCTTGGCCGCCTGGCCGATACCCGAAACGAGCACCACTTCTTCGGGAGAGTAGTCGAGCTCCCCGAGCGCCGCCTTGAGAGATTCCATAATCTGAAAATTGCCGCATCCGGGACACCATGCCACGTCAGCCCCGGGAAGATCGTATTGCCGGGGATCAACCATTTTTCACGCCCCCTTCCGGACGAAGCTCCTGAAGCCCCGCCATAACTTCTTCCACAGAGAATTGAAGCCCCTTCCAGGTAAGCACTTTCCGCTCCACCTCAAATCCCAGCTCCGCACGCAAAAGAGTGCAGAGCTGCCCCGTGGCATTTCCCTCCAGAGCAATCACGGTTTCCGCCTTCTCCAAAAGGGAGAGTGTCTTTTCGTGAAGAGGATAGGGCTGCACAATATGCAGCAACGCCGTATCCTCCCATCCCAAACGTTCCAGGGCCTCCTCCGCGATGCATCGGGTGGACCCCCAGGAAAGCAGAAGGGTTCGATAATTCTCCGGTCCCAGGAGGAGGGGAGCCAAAGCCTCTTCCCGAAGGCTTTCAAGTTTGCTCAAGCGCTTGGCATTCATCCGGGTCCGAAGCTCGAAATCCTCCCACACGTGCCCCTCTTCGTCGTGCTCGTGGCTGTCCACCCCCACGATCCCCTCGCCGTACCCGGGAATACCCCGGGGAGAGACTCCATCTTCCGTCACCTCGTATCTCCGGTAATCCCGGGAAGTTTCCACGATATGCTGCTCCCGGGGGCGGAGATTCAAATCCTCGCCGGGAAGGTCGTAATAGGTGTTCATGAGATATTGATCCGTGAGAACCACCACGGGAACCTGGTATCGATCCGCCAAGGAAAAGGCGTGTTTCGCACAGAAAAAAGCCTCTTCCAGCGTTCCCGGAGCAAGTATGGCCCGGGGAAATTCTCCGTGCCCTCCGTGAAGCGCAAAGGCAAGATCTCCCTGTTCCGTCCGGGTAGCCATTCCCGTGGCGGGGCCGGGGCGCTGGGCAAGATGCACCACCAGGGGGCATTCGGTAACCCCCGCAAGGCTGAACCCCTCGGTCATGAGGGCAAAACCTCCTCCCGAGGTGGTTACCATGGAACGAGCTCCCGCATAGGAAGCCCCCACCGCCATGTTTATAGCCGCTATTTCATCCTCCACCTGCTCCGCCGCCACGCCGAAACGCTCACCCTGCTGAATCATGAAGGTAAGAACTCCCGTGGCGGGAGACATGGGATAACCACAGCAAAAAGAGCACCCTCCGGCGAGGGCTCCCAGGGAGATCCCGTGAGCTCCGTCAAAGGCCACTCTCCGGGAAAGATCTCCTCCGGAGGCGAGGGACAAACGACACTTCCCGGAATGCAAAATCTCCCGGCCCTTCTCGAAACCGAGAGATGCGGCGGCCATGTTCTTGGCGATCACCTCGTCTCCTTTTTTACCGAAACGCTGCTCCACCAAGGGGCGAAGCACTTCGGGAGAATCCGCGAAAAGCCCCGCCACCACCGCAGTAGCCACCAGGTTGGCGAACACCGCCCCGCCAGCTTCCTGAGCAATTTCAAGAAAAGGAACGTGGACGCTCTGAAAAGTGTACCCTTCGAGTTCCTCCCGGAGTTCCTCCATGTCCCCAATCACGAGGGTTTGTGAATCCATGCGCTGCAAGACGTTTTTCCGGATCCCCCCTCCCAGGGGAACCAGGATGTCGATTCTGTCCACCAAGGCCCGCACGGGGGAGGAGGCAATCCGCACCGCCGTGGAATTATGCCCTCCCCGCACCCGGGACATATATTCCCGATTAGCGTAAACGTGATATCCGAGACTCTTACCCAACCGGACTAGAAGCTCTTCCACTGTCTGGATTCCCTGCCCTGCGGCACCGCAAAGCACTACGGAAACATCTCGGTGCCCTTCCCGGGGGAACTGCTGCATAACGACCACCCTCCGTTCTCTCTTTTCGTTTCTCATACCCTTAAGGCTCTCTGCTGTTTTTCTGTACAAATTGCAGATTTCCCGCAAAGAAAATCTTCAGCAGAATGACAAAGACGTGCATACAGATTTCAAAAAAAGTTTCAAAACGACCGTACACTCTTACTTTACAAGCTTAAAAAAAGGAAGACAACCTTCTTTTCTTTTTTTACGTAATTTCCACGGTTGGTATACCCACTGCCAAAGGATATACTCTTGGGGGTATAAAAGGCGTTGAGTGCAACCTGAAACAAAATATAAAGATCACTAAAGGGGGCTTTTTATGGTACCTATCAAACGTTCCGCTGGGATATTCCTGCTTCTTTTTTCCCTGTTCTCCTTTGCATACGCCCTTCATACAACATTGCGGGATCTTCAAAGCGAAACTGGAAAATCTGCGGAAGAACTTCTCGGACAGGAACATAACCGGGTGTTGTATGTTCTGTACCTTCACGGAAACGCGAAATGCATAACCTGCAAGGATATTCTGACTCGCACCAGGGAAACCCTTGATTCCGCCTTCGGGAATTTTCTTGAAAAGGGAACCCTGGTCTATCGGGAAATTAACGTGGACCTTCCTGAAAACAGCCAGTACGCCGCTACCTTCGAATATTTTGCCACGTCGGTGGTGCTGGCTCTCTACGAAGAAGGCACTCTGAAAAAATGGAAAAATCTCGATAAAGTCTGGGATTTTGCAAACGACCCTGAAGCCTTCGACCCCTATTTCAAGAAAGAACTCGAAACAATGCTCAAAGAAGGAGGGCTTACTCCATGACAACTGTTTTCCCTCTCATCGGCGCTCTCTGGCTGGGCATTCTCGCATCGGTAAGTCCCTGCCCTCTCGCCACGAATATCGCCGCACTATCCTATCTTCTGCAAAGCGGCAACACTTCCAGGAAAATCGCTTTAAGTAGCCTGGCCTACGTTCTTGGAAGGACCTTCATAACCGTGTTGCTGGGGATTGCCGTTCTCCTCGGGCTTTTCGCAATCCCCGGGCTTTCCGGAGCTCTCCAGAACTACATGAACCGTTTCGTAGGACCTCTTCTTATTCTCGTCAGCGTTTTCGTGCTGGAGCTGCTCTCCTTCCGTTTCCCCTGGACCGGACGCATTCCTCTTCAGCGTTTCGGCAAGGGCTGGGGAGGAGCCTTTCTCCTGGGAAGCCTCTTCGGATTGGCTCTCTGCCCCGTTTCAGCAGCTCTTTTTTTCGGCGCTCTTATTCCTCTGGCCATCGAAGAGAACTCCCTGGTTCTTTTTCCCCTCCTCTTCGGCATCGGCACAGGGCTCCCCGTAGCGGGAGTGGCAGTTTTCGCAGGTCTGGGCATAGACGCTCTTTCGGGGATGCTCCTTTCCGTGGAAGCCCTTCAAAGATGGATACGTATCGCCACAGGAGTCATTCTTCTCGCCGTCGGCATATACTTTACCTTGACCCAAACCTATCTCTTCTTTTAGAATGCTCTTCGGCTCCGGAAAAAACTTGAGGAAATCCGCAAAAACCGTAACCACCCATCCCAAGCAACTCTGATAAGGCAGGGCTTAAATATGATCGAACTTACACAGCACATTCCTCTCTTTGGCAGCCTCGTTAACGCAGGAGCCATTGTGGCCGGCACAAGCGTAGGGCTTTTGGCAAAGCATCGATTTTCCCAGAAATATGCGGACATAAGCGTACACTCCTTGGGACTCTTCACTCTGGTCCTGGGAATTACCCTGGGCATTCAGACGAAACACATTATGATCGTGATCTTCTCTCTGGTCTTGGGAAGTATCATCGGACAGTTTCTGGACCTGGAAAGCCTCTTCGCCAAGGCTGGTGACAACCTCAAGAAAAAGCTCAAAAACGAAGGACACACCTTTACAGAAGGGTTCGTTACCGCATCCCTCCTTTATTGCACCGGCTCCATGGCGGTTCTCGGCTCCTTTCAGGAAGGGCTGGGATATTTCCCCGCTCTTCTCCTGGCAAAATCCGCCATGGACGGCGTCATTTCCATAGCTTTCGCCATCTCTCTAGGTTTGGGAGTTCTTTTTTCCGCCATTCCGGTATTTCTATACCAGGGGCTTCTCACTCTCTTCGCAGGAACTCTCCAAGGAGTCCTTTCGGAAGCCATAATTACGGAAATTTCCGCCGTAGGAGGAGTTCTTCTTGTAGGGGTCAGTCTTTCCATTCTCAACATCAAACACGTACAAGTGATGAACATGCTACCCAGCATGCTGCTCTGCGGCATCATCGGATATTTCTTCGGAATTTAGCAAGAACATGAACGGCGTGCTTCCATTAAGCGGAAAAGCACGCCGTTTTCTGACCTCCCCCATATTTGGGCCTCTTCTCCGCCCCTTTTCCAAAACCATCCTTTTGGGTATAATATCGTAGCAAAGGGAATCACAAGTAAACACGCACATTTTGGAGGTGATGGGTGGTGCGAAAGTTTCGTTGTATCGAATGTTCCTATGTTTTTGAAAGCGAGGAAAAACCGGATCATTGCCCTCGATGTAAAGGACGTTTTATCCAGCTCGTAGAGGGGGAGCCTCTCAAAGGGAAACGCTGGGGAAGCAAAAGCTACAGTGTAAAATAATAGAAAAGATAGAAAAGGAAGGGGACCCTTTGCAAAGGGTCCCCTTCCTTGATATGCATTTCCTTGTTTCCCCTAGGAAAAACGAAAAACTCCCCTAAAGCCTAGAGCGTTTCTCCTCTCGCGGGAGCCTTGAAGGCTGCCCAAGCTTCCCGAGCGAGAAGCAGTGCAAGGACAAGAAGTACTGCGGAAAGTCCGGAAAGAAGGTAGTTCCCCACCGCAAGCTTATCCTTGATAAGGATAACCAGCGCCGCGATAGTAGTAACGAACATGAAAACCATGGGGATCATGGCAAAAGCGGGATTCTTCTTGAGTCCCTTGGCTACCCAGACACCGATGGCAAGGAGCGCGAGAGCCGCCACGAGCTGGTTGGCAGATCCGAAGACGGGCCAAATGAGAGCCCATGCGGGAGTGTTGCCGGTTTTGAAAAAGACCAAGGCTGCCGCAGCAGCCACGCTAATGATGGTGGCTGTAAACTTGTCGAGTTTCATCCCCGTAAATTCCTGAAGCTGGTAACGGGCGAGACGGGTAGCCGTGTCGAGGGAAGTAAGAAGGAAGGAGTTCAGAGCAAGAAGCCCCAGGGACTTCCCGACCACGGGATTGATACCAATAAGGCCAGCGAATTTCCCGATTCCTTCTCCGAAGGTTACCGTAGGCCCTCCTTCGAGGATTTTTCCAGCCATCATAATGGTGCCAATGGCGATAACCGCCACGAGCCCCTCGATAAGCATGGAGCCGTAACCGATAACGATGGAATCCGTCTCTTTACGGAGTTGCTTCGCGGTGGTACCGCTTCCTACGAGGGAGTGGAATCCGGAAATGGCTCCACAGGCCACCACTACGAAAAGAATCGGCCAGACAAACTCACCATTGGCACTATAGGGAAAGGTAGCGCTAAAGGCGGGGAGGTTTACCGCAAACTCCTTGCCGAAAACCATTCCCACGGTACCGAGAATAACCGCGAAATAGAGCATGAAAGAGGCAAGATAGTCCCGAGGCTGCAGAAGAAGCCATACGGGAAGCACTGAGGCCGCAAAAATGTAGACTATAAGAACATAGGTCCAGGTGGCAGCATCGAACTTGAAGGTTTCCTGTACCCACTGGGAACTGCTTCCGAAGAAAACCGACCCCAGCACGATGGGAACCATGATGATCGTGGAAACCGTAAGAGGGATGCCCTTTTTATAGGTAAGCACCCCAAATACGAGGGCCATGATAATGTAAAGGGTTGCGGAGAAAGCTACTGCGGGATCCGACGCAAAGGAACCTGCAGAAAGCACCAGGAAGACCGCCACCACCAAAATCAGCGTAAGCCAGGTAAAGGTAAGGAAGAGCATCTTTCCCTTATGGCCGATCCAACGCTCCACAACTTCTCCCACGGAAAGTCCCTTATGGCGGATAGACGCCACGAGCGCTCCCATGTCATGGACGCCTCCGATAAAAACGCTTCCTACAAGACACCAGATGTACGTGGGAAGCCATCCGAACATGGAAGCCGCCGCAATGGGACCCACAATAGGACCTGCTCCGGCGATGGAAGCGAAGTGGTGCCCCAAAAGAACCGAGGGGTGAGCGGGGACATAGTCTACTCCATCGAAATAAAGCTCTGCCGGAGTTTTTTGAGAGTTATCAAGTCCGTACAAGCGCTTCTGAAAACGACCATAAACGAAATAGGCCACTAGGAAAAATACGGCAGCAAAGAGAAACATTTTCATAAGCATGTACTACCACCTCCAAGAAATATGAATGTAAGTGAAAAAACTCTGGATCTATACTCTTCCGACCTTGTGCCGCAACTTCATATACCCCCTTTTGAGACAAACTCTTGTGCCTTTAACGGAAACAATTTCTCCCCGCAAACCCTTCTATCGGGAATCCGCCCCCCGAGCCTGCAAAGAAAGATCTTCCCGTTTCGCCACATATCCGTCTACAGCACATACAAGATCGGTCAAATCCCGAAATTTCCGATGTCCCTTTTCTCCCGGAGAATATTGAAAAACCTCCACGAAACCCCGGATTCCCCAAAAAAACGAACGTATCCAAGGGCGAGGATCCCTTTCATGACCAAGAAGGAGAAAACGTTGTGTCATGAGGTCGGGCTCCCACTTCCTATGCTGCAAAAGAAAATCCTTGGAAAGCAATCCCTGATGCTTCCAGACTATGAAATCATAGGAATAATAGAGAGCTACCTGCCCTAAAAGGGAACTCTTTTTAAAATCCACCCGGCGCCAAACGCCTTCCAGATCCTTCCATTGCCACGGCTCAAAACCCCAGTGCCCCCAGAATTCGGGGATACTTTGGTAAATGTGTGTGTATGAGTCCACTCTTTGGATTCTCCTTTATGTTTGGAAACTTTTTCAGAATTTGTGCAACAGTGCTTGGGAATGAGGCCTTTCTCTACATATAGCTATAGACACTTACAGGCACAACCATGGTACTACTTTTTTCGTAATTCGCAACATTTTCTCGAAGAAATGAAAAAAAAGAACAAGCCTTAAGAACAAATGCATGTTTTTCTTTCAAAAAACCTCCCGGATAACGCAAAAGACTCTTGCAAATATGCGGGGCTCTATGTATAATGTCTCCCGTTTCGGGTGACTAGCTCAGCGGAAGAGCGCTTCCTTCACACGGAAGAGGTCACAGGTTCGAACCCTGTGTCGCCCACCATTGAAAACACCGGGGTTTCGGCGAAAAGCCGAAACCCCTTTTTTGTGCTTAGACGCCACCGAGACGCCGCCAGAGAACAGGCCGGCCACTAAAAACACGAAGCATGTGTCCATATATAAACATGGCCCCGTAAATCTTCCCCGCAACGTGTACGTGCCCCTCCCAAGAATATTCACGCACAGGAAATTCCGAAAGAAAAATGCTATCATCTTCAAAGGTTAGGAAATCTTCCTTTTTGTGCAACATAAATTACGGAAACGGGAGAAAATCTCATGAAAAAACACGAAAAACCGAAGCTCGGCCTGGCCCTGGGAAGCGGAGCCGCCCGGGGACTGGCACATATCGGCGTGCTGCACGCTCTCAAAGAGGCGGATCTGGAACCGGATATTCTCGCGGGCACCAGCATCGGCGCTCTCGTAGGAGGAATTTATGCGGCAGGAAAACTCGAAAAACTGGAAGAAGTCTTTCTGGAGCTCGATTGGAAAAATCTCGCTCATTATTTTGTGGAAGTATCCTTTCCCCGTTCAGGATTGATCGAAGGATCCAAGGTAACGAAACTGCTCAGGGAAATCGTGGGTGAACAAAACCTTGAAAATCTTGCTCTTCCCTTTCGAAGCGTGGCTACGGACATTATGAATGGAGATGAAGTGGTCATTCAGGATGGAGATCTTGTGGAAGCCATTCGGGCAAGCATTGCGGTCCCAGGAGTGTTTACTCCCGTCAGGCGGGAAAAGAGATTCCTGGTCGACGGAGGCATGGTGAATCCCGTCCCCGTCAGCATTTGCCGGGCCATGGGAGCGGAACGGATTATCGCCGTTGATCTCAACTACGGGCGTACGAAAGAAGCTCTTGGAGAGGCTTCCGAAAACATAAACGAAGAAAAGAAGCCCCTTCACCAAGAGAGCAAAGAGGCCAATAAAATTCTCGCATGGCTGGAAAACAATACGAAACAGTTCGATGCAAACTTTTTGGATCCCGTAAAGGAATGGATGGAGAGGGAGCCCATGCCGAATATTTTCGATGTCCTCGGCAACTCCATACGTATTATGGAAGAGCAAATCGCCACGAACAGGCTGAAAATCGACAATCCGGATTTGCTTATCCGCCCCAAGGTAGGTTCTGCTCGTTTCCTGGAATTCACCCTTGCCAAAGAGATGATTACAGAAGGCTACGAAGCTGCCAGAGAGGCGCTTGAGAATTGGGATTTCCCCGGAAAATAAGAATCGCCGGAAGAGGGTTTCCTCCTCCCGGCGCAAAGGCAAGTCATAAATCAGAGGTTTCAGGACAAGAAATAATTATTCCGAAAAAGCCTGGAAAAGGGGCTATGCTTTACGGTAATACCCTACCCCGTCGTAAAGAAAGCCCGCCTGCAGAGCCGCCTTACACGGAATAAGGTTTCGCAGATCCACCAAAATAGGAGATCTCATGCTTTTCCGAGCTCTTTCGAGATCGAGATTACGGTATTCGTTCCATTCAGTGACGATTACCATGGCATCCGCCCCCTTCAGGGCTTCGAACTCGTCCTCGTAATACTGCACCCGGCTCCCGAAAAGAAATGAAAAATTCTGAAGCCCCTTGGGATCGTGTGCCCGAACCCGGGCTCCCTTTTCCAAGAGACACTCTGCCAGAACGATGGCAGGAGATTCCCGCACGTCATCGGTCTCCGCCTTGAAGGAGACTCCGAGCATGGTCACGGTTTTTCCCTTCAACGAACCGAGCAAATTTTCCACTTTCTTGACCATACGCTGTTTCTGCTCTTCGTTCACCCGAATAACGTGTTCCACCAGAGTCACGGGAACCCCGAAACGATCTCCCACTCTTACCAGGGCCTTGGTATCCTTGGGGAAACAGCTTCCTCCGTACCCCGGACCGGGTTCCAGAAAATGAGGACCGATACGGGCATCCATGCCAAGAGCCTTGGAGAGCTGGTGCACATCGGCTCCCACTTTTTCGGAGAGCTCCGCCATCTGGTTGATAAAGGAAATTTTGGTCGCCAGAAAGGCGTTGCTGGCATACTTGATCATCTCTGCGGTTTCAAGGGTACAGAACACGAAAGGAGTATTTTCGAGCTGCCGGGATCGGTAGACCGAGCGCATCAGGACCTCGGCTCTTTCGCTTTCGCATCCGATAACCACCCGATCGGGAGCAAAAAAATCGAAGACCGCCCGCCCCTCCCGGAGAAATTCCGGGTTGGAAACCACATCCACTTCGCAGGCCGGATACTCCCGGTTCAACAAGTTTTGCATGGCCCGGCAGGTTCCCACGGGAACCGTGGATTTGATAACCACCACTTTATACTCGTTACAAACCCTTCCAAGAGCGCGAATCACTTCTTCCACCTGGGAGAGATCCGCCTCTCCTTCGGGGCCTTCGGGAGTTCCCACGGCAATGAAGATAGTCCGGGATTCCCGCACCGCCCGCTCCATATCCGTAGTAAATTCCAGGCGTCCCCTGGCAAGATTGCGTTCGAGATACTCTTCGATGGCCTTCTCGTAGATAGGGGATTTTCCCTGTTGGAGGAGAGCGATTTTGGAGGGCATCTTATCCACTCCCATTACGTGGTTCCCGAAATCCGCCAAGCCCACGGCAGCCACAAGTCCCACGTACCCCGTTCCGATTACCGCTATTCGTTCCGACATTCCTCAAGACCACCTCGTTTTTGCGGTTTTCTCAGTAAGTAGAACATGCAAAAGTTTTCCGGAAGTTTCAAAAACCTTGCGATTCTGTAAAGCCTCTCCCTCTTGAGAGGCCCCGTTTCCGGCACCGCATGCCACTTGCATTTCAGTCTTCCTAATCCCCGAAACAGCTTCCTCCTATGAACTCCCGCAAAATGGAGGTGTTCGGCACGTTGTCCGAGGGAATGGCGGGAACGAAACGCAGCATGGTAAGCATACGCTGGGCTTCTCCGAAAGCGGGAGACGTTTCGGGGATCCGCCGCAAGAGAGGTTCCGCATATCCCTTGAGCACCGCCAGTTCGTATACCAGGGCAGTGTTGAACATGGCATCCGCCCGACATTGGTAAGGAAAAATATATTCGAAGGCTCCCCGGTTCACTCCGGGCCACTGAAGAATGGTGGTTTCCGGAGTTTTTCCCCGGGTACGGTAATCCCGCACAAGCCTGCGGAAAAAACGATTGTCCGTAGTGCTGGTGCGGTTATGGCGATCCAGGCAGACCCCCGTAAGAGGAGAAACGAAAATGCCGAATTTCATCTCCTCCGGAACGGATTCGGTAATACGTTCGTTCAATCCGTGAATTCCTTCGACGATGAGCATATCATTCTCTCCGAGGCGCAAAAGGCGCCCCTTCTCCCGCTGCCCCGTAATGAAGTTGAATTTGGGAAGCTGCACCTCTCGCCCCTCCAGGAGCCCCGCAAGATGTTCGTTGATAAGAGGAAGATCCAGGGCTTCGAGACACTCGAAGTTATACTCCCCCTTCTCGTCTCGGGGAGTGTTTTCCCGGTTTACGAAATAATCATCCAGAGCGATGGCCACGGGATTGAACCCCATGCTCTGAAGAAGCACACAGAGCCGCCGGGAGGTGGTGGTCTTTCCCGAAGCGGAGGGGCCCGCCATACTTATCAGGCGCACCGATTTACGTCGCACAATTTCTTCGGCTATACGATTGAGTCGCTGGTCGTGAAAGGCCTCGGAAACCAACATTACTTCCAAAGCCTTTCCTTCGACTATCTTTTCGTGCAGATTTGCCATGGTGCTGACTCCAAGGATGTCAAGCCAGGAGCGAAATTCCTTGAACACCGAAAGAAGCTTTGACGTAGGCTGGTAGGGAGGAAGGCTCCGGGGAAACTCTTCCGTGGGGAAACGCAGCACCATGCCTCCGTCCTGAGGGATCAGATCGAAAACGGGCACGTACCCCGTGGAGGGAGCCAGGGGAGCGTAAAAAAGACCGTAAATGCCGTCGCATCGGTACAGTTCTACGGGATCCTGTACGGCCCAACGCAAAAGTTTGGCCTTATCCTCATTTCCCTGGGAAAGAAAAATCTTCACCGCCCGGTCGAGAGAGTGAATCTCCCGGCGGATGGGAACGTTTCGGCGAATGAGATCAGCCATGAAGTTCTTTATCTCCTCCACCTGGGAGGGAGTTATCTCTCCGGAGGGGGCTTCGCAGAAATAGGCCTTGCTCAGGGAATGTCGGATATCCACATCTCCGCCTAAAACCTTGCGGGATGCAAAAATGAGGAGAAGCGAGAGAGTACGCCGATAGACGTTCAACCCCTCCCGGCTCGTGGTATCCACAAGCTCTATCTCCGCATTGTCATCCAGGGTCCAATGAAGGGAACGGAGATATCCGTTTACCCGCCAAGCCACGATTTCATCTTTCAAAGACAATCCAAGAGATTCGAGAACCTCCTGCCCCGTAATGGTTTCTCGGAAATGCAGGCATCCCTTGTTCATGATACTTACACAAAAAGACATGAAATTCCTCCTCTTCGCTCATGGGCTCTCGCATGTCGTTTGGTCCATAACATCTGGTCTTAAAAATTTTCGTGCTTTTGTGCTTTTGTACTGTTTTTTCGGTATTTCAAAAAAAAGCCGAAACATGGCATAACATCCTTATATTGTACCTCCTCTGCCATTCTTGCCAAGAGAGAGAATTTTTTGTCGGCTTTCGCCCGGGCGGTCCGCCAGTATACACAAAAATCTCTCTTTCGGTTCGACCAAAAGCAAGAATTTAAATTTACAAAAAGCTCTTCTCCACAAAGAAAAAACAAAAATTCTCCTTTGCTTACAAGCCCTTAAGGGTTTTTATCAATTTAATGAAGTAAGGGGCCCCGTCAAATTGCGCACAATTGCAAGACTTTTTGATAACCCTTGCACAAAGAGGCCGAAAAGGGTATAAAGTGCACTAGGTGGTCCAGACAGGAGGCGACGGGATGACCGAGAAAAAAGTACGCCAGACACGCATATACGAAAAGGTGGTGGAAGAGCTTAAAGGGCTTATCAGCGCAGGCTCTCTCCGCCCGGGAGAACCGCTTCCTCCGGAACGACAACTTATGGAAGAGATCGGGGTCAGCAGAAGTTCTTTACGAGAGGCTTTTCGGGTACTGGAGCTTATGGGACTTATCGAAAGCATTCCCGGCAAAGGACGCTTCGTTCGCAAACCCCGCAAGGAAACGGGGACTCCCGTACGGACGGAACAGCTTGAAGATAACGCCATTCTGGAACTTATGGAAGCCCGAAGGATTCTCGACCCCGCCATTGCCGCCGAGGCGGCCCGTCGGGCCTTTCCGTCAGACCTCACGAAACTGCGACGGCTTCTCTCTCCTCCTCCCCAGGAAGACATGGAGGAGATTGAATTCCGGGCCAGGACGGACTTCAATTTTCACTACGCCCTGGCGGAAGCTACGAAAAACTTCGTTTTCGTCAATATCGTGAAGATGACTTTCAACCTTATCATGGCCACCCATGAGCGCATCTACACGCTTTTGAGCGACAAAGAGGCCTACATCAACGAACACCGCATAATCTACGAGGCCATTCTGGATCACGACCCTGAAAAAGCCTCCCAGGCGGCACATCGGCATATCGAGAGGATTTACCGAAACCTTCAGGACTCTATAGCCCTGGAGGAGTCGAGCAAAGCGGCCCCCTAAAGGGGAGCCTCATCTTTCCGAGGAGGGATTGTATTATGAAAGACCGTATCAGAGAGTGTTTGCCGGAAATCGAATGGATTCAGAATAAGGATCTTCAGGAAAAAGTGGTGGTTACCTTCGAAGATGCCCTGAAAATGGGCGGATGGGAACCCGAAGACATGGCTAAAATCCCCTTTACCCTTCTCATCAAGGATTGCCCTGCTTCTTTCCTTACCCATACCCGGGGAGTGACCCGGATCTGCAAAGTCTCCATGGATGAATACAACGCCCTTTATAAAAACGAAGGGGGCTTTCAGCTCGATAACGACATCCTCATCGCGGCGGCCCTGCTCCACGACGTGGGTAAGCTGGTGGAGTACGAACGCAATACCGAGGGTAAGGTAGTTAAATCCAAGCTCGGTAAGGATCTGCGTCACCCCTTCTCGGGCACCGCTCTGGCTATGAAAAACGGTGTCTCTTCGGAAATCTGTCACTGCATCGCGGTACACGCCGGAGAAGGTGACGGAAGGCATCGCTCCCCCGAGGGCGTCATGGTAAACAAAGCGGACTTCATGAACTTCGAAACCATCAAGTCCTTCATGGGGCTTCTGTAAAGAAACCGGTATATTTTCTCGCTCAAAAAGCAGCTGTCTATTTTATTCAGGAGGTGTCGGCATGGGTAAGACGATGATCGAAAAGATCATTCAGCGAGCATCCGGAAAGGATGCGAAGGTAGGAGACCGGGTGTGGTGCAACATCGACCTTTCCACAGCTCGGGATTTCGGCGGCCCCAACTGCGTGGTGCAGTTCGAGGAAATCACCGAGAAGAAAGGCAAGGTATGGAATCCCGAAAAAATCGCCTTTACCTTCGATCTCCAGGCTCCGGCTCACACGGAAAAGGTTTCCAACAACCAGAAAATCATCCGGGAATTTTCCAAAAGACAGGGAATCACCAAAGTTTTCGACGTTAATAACGGTATCGGCCAGCACGTACTTCTGGAGCATGGATTGGTTCTTCCGGGAGACGTCATTCTCGGCACGGATAGCCACATGAATCTTCTGGGCTCCGTGGGGGCTTTCGCCACCGGGGTGGGCAATACGGATATCGTAGCTTCCTGGTTCGAAGGCACTAACTGGTTCCGGGTTCCCGAAAGCATGAAGGTTGTCGTAAAGGGCTCCTTCGGGAAGGGAGTCTGCATGCGGGATTTCCTCACCTTCCTGGTGGGAGAGCTCGGAGCGGCGGGCATGTTCTTCCGGGCCACCGAATTTTCCGGCCCCACCATCGAGAAAGCAAGCCTGGCGGATAGAATTACCCTCTGCTCCATGGTCACCGAAATGAGCGGCAAGATTGGGCTCATTCTCCCCAATGGAGACGTTCTCGAATGGCTCGCAGGACGGGCGGGAGACGTGGTCCGGGAGCGCGTGGAAGCCATCAAACCCGATGCGGATGCGGTGTATGTGGAAGAGCTTTCTTATGATGTGAGCGATCTGGAGCCCATGGCATCCTGCCCCGACGCTCCGGATAACGTGAAGAAAGTCAAGGACGTGGCGGGCAACCGTATCGACCAGGTGCATATCGGCTCCTGCTCCAACGGACGCTACGAGGACATCAAGGCGGCCTATGAAGTGCTCAAGGCAAGCGGCTTCGCCCCGGTGGCCCCCACCTGCCGCACTATCATCACCCCCAGCACCACCGAAGTGATGAAACAGTGCGCCAAGGAAGGGTTTATCGGAGCCTTCCTGGAAGCGGGTATCGTCTTTACCAACCCCACCTGCTCCCTCTGCACGGCGGAACACTACGGAGCCCTTCCCAGCGGAGACGTGGGCGTTTCCACCACCAACCGAAACTTTATCGGCAAAGTCGGCAAGGGAAGCCACACCTACCTCATGAGCCCCATGTCTGCCATGGCTTCGGCTATCCGCGGAGTCATTACGGATCCCCGGGATATTCTCGGTTAGGATGGAAGAAGGAGGAACAATAATGAAAGATACGATCCTTCGCGGACGGGCCTGGGTTTTCGGAGACGACGTGGATACGGACCTTATTTATCACAACAAGTATCTCGCCGAAACGGATCCCAAAGAGATGCCCCAATACTCTTTCGAATACTATCCCGGCAAGGAAAACTTCGCCAAGGAAGTAAAACCCGGAGACATCGTGGTGGCGGGACGCAACTTCGGCTGCGGCTCCTCTCGGGAACATGCGGTGTACTGCCTGAAGTATGCGGGAGTTCCCGTGGTACTGGCGGATTCCTTTGCCCGAATCTACTACCGTAACGCCGTGAACAACGGTTACCCGGTGCTCTTCGCTCCCGGAGTGGCCAAAATGTTCAGCGATGGGGACGAGATCGAAGTGGATATGGAATCCGGCACCATCAAAAATCTTACCACCGGCAAATCCATGCACGGCGATGCCGTGGCGGATCTGGAAAAAGATATTATGGCTGCGGGTGGACTGATCGAATATCTCAAGTCCAAGGCCACCGAGTAGGAGGCACATGATGGGCAAAACCTTCGCTGAAAAAGTTCTCGGCAAACATGCCAAAAAGGACGTGGTAGCAGGAGAGGTCGTCACGGTGGAACCCCATTTCTGCATGAGCCACGATAACGCCGCCCCCATCGCTCGGAATTTCAAAAAGATCGGGGTAAGCAAGGTATGGGATCCCGGACACATCGTTTTTATCCTGGATCACGCAATACCCGCTCCGTCGGATAAGCATGCCATCAATCACTACGAAATTCGGGAGTTCGTGCAGGAACAGGGGATTCCCAATTTCTACGACGTCACCAGCAAAGGCGGCGTCTGCCATCAGGTAATGTGTGACGAAGGTTTCGCTCTCCCGGGACTCGTCATGGTAGGCAGCGACAGCCACACCTGCACCTACGGAGCTTTCGGAGCCTTCTCCACCGGCATCGGCCGCACCGAAATGGCTGCTACCTGGGCCACGGGGAATATCTGGTTCAAGGTTCCGGAAAGCATGAAAATCACCGTAACCGGCACTCTCCCCAAGGGAGTGGCTTCGAAGGATCTCATTCTGAAGATCATCGGAGATATCAAAGCGGACGGAGCGGATTACATGTCCGTGGAGTTCCACGGCCCCGCCATCGAAGCCATGTCCGTGGCGGAACGCATGACCCTTACCAACATGGGCATCGAGATGGGAGCCAAAAATGCGGTATGCCCTCCGGATGCCAAGGTTATGGCGGCCATCGAAGGCAAGCAGAAAACCGACGCCTGGGAGGCTCTCTGGGCGGATGAGGATGCGGTATACGCCCAGGAGTTGAGCTATGACCTGGGGGATCTCGTTCCCTGCGTGGCAAAGCCCCACACGGTAGATAACTACGCTCCCATCGACGAAGTAAAGGGGCAGAAGATCCATCAGGCCTTTCTGGGAAGTTGCACCAACGGCCGAATCGAAGATCTCCGGGGAGCCGCAGAAGTCCTGAAGGGGAAGACCGTAGTGGTACGTACCGTGGTTATTCCCGCTTCCTGGAAAGTCTATCGTCAGGCCATGAAGGAAGGGCTTCTGGATATTTTCCTCGATGCGGGCTGTGTCATCTGCAACCCCGGTTGCGGCCCTTGCATGGGGAACCACGAAGGAATTCTGGCCCCCGGCGAAGTCTGTATCTCCACGGCAAACCGGAACTTCAAGGGACGCATGGGGAACAAAGAAAGTTTCATCTACCTCGCCAGCCCCCTCACCGTGGCAGCCTCGGCAATTAAAGGTGAATTTGCAGATCCCCGGGAGGTGCTGTAATTATGAAAATCACTGGAAAGGTCTGGAAATATGGGGATGACGTCAACACCGACGTTATCTTTCCCGGCAAATACACCTATACCATCAAGGAACGCTCCGAGATGGCCAAGGTGGCTCTGGAAGATCTCGACCCGGAGTTCACCAAAAACGCGCAACCCGGCGATATTATCGTAGGCGGCAAAAACTGGGGCTGCGGTTCCAGCCGGGAGCAAGCGGTAAGCTGCCTCAAGGAACGGGGTATCGGAGCCATCATCGCCAAGGGCTTCGCCCGAATCTACTACCGCAACTGCCTCAACGAGGGTCTTCCCATCGTGATAAGCCCCGAGGCGGTAGATGCTATTCAGGCGGGAGAAGAAGTTACTGTGGATTTCGATACGAGCAAGGTAGTTACCTCCAAAGGTGAGTTCTCCTTCCCTCCCTATCCGGATTTCGTAAAGGGACTCATCGAGGACGGCGGGCTCATTCCTCACGTGCGGAAATCTCTGGGCCTCGAATAACGGCAGATACACATCAGAGCAGATACGCTTTTCCTAATACCGCGGGGGGTTAGGATTTCCCCGCAGAATAACCGAGGAGGTTATATCCTATGGCTGAGAATCGCAATGTTATGCAGGTAAAGGAAAAAAAGGATCGCTATAAAGTATGCTACATCCCCGGAGACCATTCGGGATTCGACGTCATGGAAGGGTGCATGATCGTCATGGAAGCCCTGAATCTGCCCATCGACTGGGTTCGGGGCGACATGGGCTGGTGCATGTGGGAAGATTCCTGCGAGAAATATCCCGAGGGCGACGAACGGCGCAATACGGTGCCCCAGGAAACCCGGGATGCCATCCGTAAAACCGATGCCACTCTCATGGCGGCCATCACCTCCAAATCCGGCGTGAAAGGCTTCAAATCCGCTATTCTCCAGATGCGGCAGCTCTTCGATCTCTACATCAACATCCGCCCCGCCAAGCTTATGCCCGGCATCTCCTGCCCTCTCAAGGGAGATCCCAAAATCGACCTGGTCTTCTTCCGGGAAAACACCGAAGATCTCTACTCCGCCGTGGAGTGGCGTCCTCTTCCCAAGGAGTTCTACGACCTGCACCCCGGCATGGAGCGCTTCAAGACCAAGGGTGAGACCGCGGTTTCCTGGCGGGTATTCTCCGAAGAGGGATGCGAGCGCATCATCCGGGCGGCCTTCGAATACGCCAAGGCTACCGGCAAAAAACGGGTGACCAATTGCAACAAGGCCAACGTTATCCGGGCCACCGACGGCATGATGAAAGAGATTTTCTTCAAGATCGCCAAGGATTATCCCGAGATCGAAGCCAACGAAGAGAACGCCGACGCCACCGCCATGTGGTTTATCAAGAATCCCCAGAACTACGAAGTCGTGGTAGCCTCCAACGTCTTCGGGGACATTCTTTCCGACGAAGCCTCCCAGCTCATCGGAGGCCTGGGCTTCTCTCCCAGCGGCAACATCGGCAAGGAAGCGGCTCTCTTCGAGCCCAGCCACGGCTCCGCTCCCAAATACGCCCATACGTACAAGCTGAACCCTTGCGGGATCCTTCTTACCGCCAAGATGATGCTGGAATATCTGCGCATGGACGACAAGGCAGCGCTTCTCGAGAAGGCCATCGGCGAAGTTCTCGTGGAAGGCAAGGATCTCACCTACGACATCTTCCGCGACCGGGGAGACAAGGATTGGGAAACCAAGGCAGTCTCCACTCTCGAAATGTCCAAGGCCATCGCCCGGAAGATCGATCCCGAGTTCGACAAACGGGCAGAGGAAGTAGCGGCCAAAGCCAAGGAGATGTGCGCCTGGCAGCATCTCAAGGGACAGGAAGCCTACTAGGAATTACACGGGAGGAGCTTTTTCAAGCCCCTATCCCGTTGCGGGAAGACCTCCAGGGGGCCTTCGGGCCCCCTGTTTTGTGACACCCCAAAGGTTAGAACAACACAAAGAGGAGGATGCGCTATGAAAACTACGTCCGCCGGGACCATCGAATCCATGGACTGCCTGGTAACCGTAAGCGAAGGATCTCCGGGAAGTGGCGTAACGGTTGCCATCACGGGTTCAAGTGCGGCCCGGTTCAGCACGGCCATGAAAAAGACCGTGCTTGCCACGGCACAGGAGCTTGCATGCTCCGGAGATATGACTATCGCGGTTCAGGATAACGGAGCCCTGGATCTCGTTCTCGCCGCACGTACCAAAGCCGCAGTTCTGCGCTTTACGGGAGGTGCCGCCTAATGCGTTTACGTCGAACGAAACTCTATCTTCCCGGGAACAATCCCAACATGCTCCTCCGAGGACATCTTTTCGGCTCCGACGGAGTTATCCTCGATCTCGAGGATGCGGTGGCCCTCTCCGAAAAGGACACCGCCCGGATTCTCATTCAGCAGGTGCTCAAGCGGGGAGAGTTCGGAGAATGCGAAGTAACGGTACGTATCAACGGTATGGATACGGATCTCTGGCGCCAGGACATCGAAGCGGTGGTTCCCTTCGGAGTTCACGGAGTTCGGGTTCCCAAGGTGGAAAACCCCGGGGACATGCAGCTCCTGGATGAAGCTCTCTCGGAGATCGAGGACAAGGCCGGCATCGCCCAAGGAAGCACCCTGATTTTCTGTCTCCTTGAAACGGCCCTCGGCATTCACCGGGCCTACGATATCGCCTCCTCCACCAAACGTATCGCGGGAATCTGCCCCGGCGGAGAGGATCTTACGGCGGATCTCCACACCAGCCGTTCCGACAGCGGGGTGGAACTCGTAGGTCCCCGGCGCATGGTGGTTCTCGCAGCCCACGCTGCGGGAGTCTGCGCCCTGGATACGGTCTTCTCCCGCATCACCGACGAAGAAGGACTGCGGGAAGAGACGGAATTCGTAAAACAGCTCGGTTTCGAAGGCAAGAGCGTGATCCACCCCAACCAAATTCCCATTATTCACAGCGTCTTTACCCCCACCGAAAAGGAGATCGACAAGGCCAAACGCATCGTCGCCGCCGCGAAGGACGCCGCCAAACGTGGCCTCGGAGCGGTACAGGTGGATGGCAAGATGGTGGACCGGCCGGTAGTGAAGCGTGCGGAATTTACCCTTCAGCGGGCGGGTATTACCCAGGAGGAGGTGCAATAGCATGATTACGAACGCTCTCGGACGCAAACTCCCCGAAGAAATTCCCGGGTACGGCAAGGTACGCCCCTACGAGGGATGGAATCTCCGGAAACCCGAGGGACACCGGGACGGCCCCCGGATTCGGGCCACCTTCAACGACCGGACCGACAAGGTGCTTCCGGATATCAAAACCGCCATTAAAGCCTCGGGGCTGCAGAGCGGCATGGTAATATCCTTCCATCACCACCTTCGCAACGGAGATTACGTGGTAAATGCAGTGCTGGACGCCTGTGCGGAAATGGGCATCAACAATCTCACCCTCTTTCCCACGGCTCTTTTCGGGGTGCACAAGCACTTGATTCAGCACATCAAAAGCGGAGTTATCACCAAAATCTGGGGATCCGTAAACGGCCCCATCGGCCAGCTCGTTTCGGAGGGAGGCATGGAATATCCCGCCATTCTCCGGAGCCACGGCGGACGCCCCCGGGCGGTAACCAGCGGAGACGTACATATCGACGTGGCCTTTATCGCCTCTCCCACGGCGGATCGATACGGTAACCTTTCGGGAGTGGGTTCCCGCTCCTCCTGCGGCTCCCTGGGATACGCCCATACGGACGCTCTCTATGCGGACGTGGTGGTGGCCCTCACGGACAATCTCCAGCCCTACCCCATCGCCAATATCGGCATCTCCCAACTCAACGTGGATTTCGTGGTGGATATGGAGAGTATAGGAGATCCTGCGGGAATCGTCTCCGGCACCACCCAGGTAACCCGGGACCCCCTGCGGCTTCTCATCGCCAATCATGCGGCGAAACTCATCGAGGCGAGCCCCTACTTTCACGACGGGATTTCCTTTCAAACCGGAGCGGGAGGCATCTCCCTGGCGGTGGCAAAGTTCGTGCGGGATGCCATGAGGGAACGGAAGATCAAGGGAAGTTTCGGCCTGGGAGGTATCACGGGCTTTTTCGTGGATATGCTTAAGGAAGGGCTTTTCGAGCGGCTTATGGACGTACAGTCCTTCGATCTCGACGCGGTGCGCTCCATCGCGGAAAATCCGAACCACGTGGAAATTTCCGCAGACTGGTACGCCAATCCCTGGAATGCGGGATGCGCGGTGAACATGCTGGACGTGGTGGTACTGGGAGCCACGGAGATCGACCGGAATTTCAACGTCAACGTGAACACCGAAGCTACCGGAGCCCTGCTCCATGGCATCGGAGGCCATCAGGATACCGCTTCGGGAGCCAAACTCACGGTAATCACCCAGCCTCTTCTTCGGGGTAGAATCCCCTGCGTGGTGGATAACGTCTACTCCGTTACCACTCCCGGAGAAGTGGTGGACGCCCTGGTTACGGAGTACGGAGTCACCATCAACCCCAAACGGGGAGATCTTATGGATGCCGCCAAAGAGGCGGGGGATGTTCCCCTTATCTCCATGGAGGAACTGGTGGAAAAGGCTCACGCCCTTACGGGCCCCATGGACCCGGTGGAAGTGGAAGACCGGATCATCGGCGTTATCGAATGGCGGGACGGCACGGTACTCGACGTGGTACGCCAGTTGAAAGGATAACCGCAAAACAGCTTTCGATATTCTAGCTTTTTTGAGGACCGGGCCGTAAAAGCCCGGTCCTCTTTTTTGGCCCCCCTTTTTTCGCAGCATCCAAAAAAGGGGGAGGCTTTCTTTTCTTTTTCCCGTCATGGAAGAAGGGCCAACATCCCCCCCTCTTCAAGAGCGACATAATGACTCCTCCTTCATCCCGCCACATTGGCAGTTGTTTTTTTCTTTTTTTTCACGTACTATGATGTCCTGGATTTTTGGATTCCTCTAACAAATCAAAGCGTCTTTGCTCCTCGACATGGAGAAACCTTTCTTTCCGCCTCAGCTGAAGTTTACATCGTAAAAGCACCTGGCTTTACCAAAATTTTTTCTTTATTTTTACTCTGGGAAACGCTACGAAGGATACGTGAGGAATGCAGTATTATCGAATTCCATTGGCGAGATTTTCATGGCACACTCCTAAGGAAGTATGCCTATTTAATACCTACAAGGAGATCCTCTTTTCCGAATGAAAAAGTCTATTTCTCTTCAGAAGGCGGCCCAGCGCAAATACATGGCCCTCACCCTCACCCTTGTCCTGGTAACCCTGGGCATCGTGGCGTTTTTTTTCGTGATAGGGCAAATCCAGTTCTCCACCTCCTTCGAAGATTTTGTCATACGCCAAACCGCCACGGTGCTCGGCTATCATGACGAACATACGGCGGAATTAGAGGAAAACGAGAGTCGTTTTCTCGCGGTCCTGCTCCGGAAAATCGCGGAAAAGCGGGAAATCTCCCCGGCAAAACCCTTTTCGGAACTTCTTCTCGAAGGAGTCGAAAGGTTTTCTCCCGAAACGCTTCGCTCTCTTTCGGGAAAAGAGCTGCACCTTCATCAGATATCAGCGAAGGGAATCATTACGAACAGCACTTTTTCCCGAGAGATAGGCCTGGATCTCTCCAGCTACCCCAAGTTCTGGCAAACGCTTACCTCTCTTCAGAAAGAGCAAATCCTTATCGAAGACCCCGTACCTTCCACACGAAGGGGGGAGCTTACCTGGTATGCCTATCTGAAGCAAAAGAACGGATCCTTCCTGGAATTAGGGCTCTCCGCAAAGGACTATAGCATTAATGGAATGCTGGGAATGCTGGAAGACCTTCCTCTCGTTTCAAGAGTATCTTTATATCACTATCCCACCCTTCTGGCGGCCCGGACAGACACTCCCCCTTTAAAGGAAACAGACATCCTTTTTCTCCGGCCTCTCCTGGAGAAAAAAGAGAAGGTCCTGCGCTTGAAAAGAGGCTTTTTCCCCCGGGAGCTTTTCTTTCTCTGGGAAAAGGAAGAAGCCTCGGGAATTGCGGATATTCATCTCGAAGGAGAATGGCTTGTACATCTGCATCTCGATATCCTCTGGATCCAAGGAGCTTTCCATTTTTTCCTCTTCGCCCTTTGCGGAGCCCTTCTTCTTGCGGGATTTCTCTTCTCCCTCCGGGGGGAAAAACTCACCCGGAGCATAAACGAGCCCATTGAAGATCTCCTCAAAAGAATGGAGATGCTCTCCGAAAACGCGGCCTCTCCCGCCCTCGAAAAAATTCTCCTGGTAGCTGCTCCTCCTTCACATCTTCGGGAAATCCGACAGCTTTCCCGGGGATTCGAGAAAATGACGCTCCAGATAGCTTCGGCCTTTCAGAAACAAGAGAAGGCTCTTCAAAAAGAACAGGAGATGGCACAACGACTAAACAGCATTCTGAATACCACGGTAGAACTTACCGAAGCGATCTCCTCCGGCTCAGGAGATCTTTTCGACACAGCTCTCAAAAATGCGATTTCCCTCGTACCCGAGGCGGAGCACGGAGCAATTACGGCGATCGAGAAAAACCTGTGCCAGTTTCGGGCAGCCCATTATGCCGAGAAAACTCCACGGCTACAGAGCCTACTTTTTCCGCACTCCCGGGAAAACGCAACATCGTCGGAAATACTTCGAGGAAAAAATTATATGGAAACCCTTTCTCCCTCTTTCAATGAGGTGATACGGGAAAAATTGGCAAAGCAGATGCCCGCTTCCCGGGATACCCTGGTGAAACCGCTTTTTTTCGGAACTCAGTGTGCGGGGGAGTTGATTTTAAGCATTCCCGAAGGATCTCCGCATGCTGCCTTTTCCTCCGAATCCCTTCGGTCTGCGGAAGCTATCGGGAATGGTTTCGCCGCCTTCCTGGGGTTAGAAAAATTTATTAAATCCCAGGAACTCTTTCAGAAAGAGCTCTTTCTTGCCTTCGCAGGAATTCTGGAAACTCACGATTCCTATACGCAGGGACATTCCGAATCGGTGGCCCTTCTGGGAGCTCAAACCGCCAAGGCTTTGGGACTCCAGGAAAAGGAGGTGCAAAAAACCTACTGGGCCGGGTTGGTGCATGACATCGGAAAGATATTGATCCCCAGGGAGATCCTGAACAAACCAGGAGCTCTTTCTTCCGAAGAATATGAACTTATCAAACAACACCCCGCTTTGGGACATTCGGTACTTACGAAAACGCAAAGACTAGAAGAAGTCGCTCCCTTCGTACTCCATCACCACGAACGATGGGATGGAGCGGGATACCCCGAGGGGCTCCGAAGAGAAGGAATTCCCCATATCGCAAGAATCCTGGCGGTAGCCGATGCCTGGGACGCCATGACGAGCAACCGCGCATACCGTCAGGCCCTTTCCCGAGAAACGGCACGACAAGAGATTCTCCTCGGCAAAGAAACTCAATTCGACCCCCAGGTGGTGGATGCCTTTCTGCCTCTTATAGAGACGCCTCTTCTATAACCTTTTAATCTTGTCAAAAAAGCCCCCCTTTTCTCCCGGCAGTAAAAGAGCCTTTTGGCAATATATCAATTGTCTTTTCTTTCTTTTTGTGTATGATGGAAGGAAGGGATTTCTTCTCTACATTGAAATCTTTTCGCAGTTTTTTAAAAAAGGGAATCCTTTTTCGATGTCGAAAAACTTTTCTTGACTGCGAATTTTCAGTGGTGCTGTGCCTATGAGCTGTTCAGCTTTGGATCGGGGGCCTTCTCATGAAAAAGCAAATCTCTATTCAGGACCTCGCACAACGGAAATATATGGCTCTCGCCCTTACGCTCACCCTGGTAACCCTGGTAATCGTAACGGTATTTCATGTAGCGGGACAAAGATATTTGTCTTCCTCCCTCGAAAAACATATCATATCCCAGGTTTCGACAGTGCTGAGCCATCAGAACAGGCATTCCACGGAACTTCATCAGCAGCAGAGCGTTTTTCTTCTCTCCCTGATCCAACGAATTTCCTTTCTCAGTGAAATTCATCCCGATGCGCCTCTCTCTTCGCTTCTCCTCCAGGGCCTCGATCGTTTTCCTTCGGAGCTTCTCTACACTCTTTCGGGCAAAGAAATTCATCTTCACCACATATCTCCCGAAGGAATTCTGACAAAAAGCACATCCCCCGGAGAGATCGGTCTCGATTTCAGAAAGTATTCTCTCCTCTGGAAGACCCTTTCCTCTCTCCCAGCGGGACGGGCCATTATAGAAGAACCGGTGCTTTCCACTGCCGAGGGAAGGCTCACCCGTTATGCCTACTATAAACGAAAAGATGGCTCTCTCCTGGAAATAAGCCTTACCACGGAGGAGTATTATATTGAGGAAACCCTGGAAATTCTCCGGAAAATGCCCCTGGTAACGGAGCTCTATCTCTATCACTACCCTACCCTTTTTCCGGGGAATGCCGAAACCCCTCCTCTTGACAAGGGACAGATAGAGGTTCTGCAGCCTATTCTCAAGAGAAAGGAGAAAGTCCTTCCCTTAAAACAGGGCCTGCTTACGAGGGAAATCTTCCTGCTCTGGAGAAGAGAGATGGCAGATCCCGCTACGGGAGCACGTCATCTTGCGGGAAAATGGATCGTCCATGTACGGCTGAATACCCTTTGGATCCAAAAAGCTCTCTCCCTTTTCCTCCTCGCTCTATTGGGAGTTCTCCTTGTCGCGGGGTTTATACTCTCTCTCCGGGGAAAAAGGGAGGCTCTGAGGGAAAGTGAACCTCTCAGAAAATTGCTGCAGGAAATGGAAAGCCTTTCCGAGCATGCGGGAAAAACGCCCCTGGGGCCGTTTCTTCCAAAGGAAAAATTTTCTTCCCGCATTATCGAATTCGACAAGCTTTCTCAGGGTTTCGAAATTATGGCGCTTCACATCGACAGCTCTTTCCAGGAGCAGGAAAAAGCTCTTCGGCGGGAACAGGATATGGCCCGAAGGCTAAACAGCATTCTCGATACCACCGTAAAGCTTACCAAGGCGGTTTCCTCCGAGTCGGAGGCCCTTTTTGTCACCGCCCTGAGGAGCGCGGTCTCTCTCATTCCCGAAGCGGAGTACGGAGCCATTACAAGTATCGAAAAAAACATCTGCCGTTTTCGGACAATTCATAGTGATGGGCAAACCAAGGAACCGAACAATCTCGTTTTTCCTCATACCAGAAAATATGAGGAGGGTGCTACCTTGCTTTGCTCACAAAACTATACGGACACCCTGGCCTCTTCTCTCGAAGAAAATCTGAAAAAGAAAATTCTCGAGCAGCTCCCACCCGCTCGACAAACCCTGGTAAAACCACTTTTTTTCGGCACTCAATGCGTAGGAGAACTTATGGTAAGCATTCCCGAGGATTCTCCGGGCAAAGCCTTTTCCCTGGATTCTCTGCGAACCATGGAAGCCTTGGGAAACAACCTGACCGCCTTTTTAGGGCTGGAACATTTCATCAATTCTCAAGATCTTTTTCAAAAAGAACTTCTCCTTACGATTACGGGAATTCTCGAAACGCACGATGCCTATACCCAGGGGCACTCGGAATCCGTGGCCCTGGTGGGAAGCCGAATAGCCCGGCAGCTTGGGCTTTCGAAAGAAGAGGTG
>Ga0116164_10000521_pt1 | contig 33136 bp, 27 predicted proteins | sample AD_UKC109_MetaG_FD_89888 | JGI IMG/M metagenome (GOLD analysis project Ga0116164, IMG submission 89888) | Active sludge microbial communities of municipal wastewater-treating anaerobic digesters from Hong Kong - AD_UKC109_MetaG | ecosystem: Engineered > Bioreactor > Anaerobic > Digestate... | reverse complement strand
GTTCCAGTTTTTCGCGGTGATCGACCCGACGCAGAAACCCCGGCAGGCGCACGATATCGGCACGCAGTACCAGACCGGCGTGTATTACGCGGACGCGCCGTCCCAGAAAATTGTGGAGGCCGTGGCGGCCGTCGAGCGCGAACGGCGCCAGCCGTTCCATGTGGAAATCATGCCGCTGGAAAACTTCTTCCCGGCCGAGGACTACCACCAGCGCTATCTGGACAAAAACCCCGGCGGCTACTGCCACATCCCGCCGGCCGCCTTCCGCAAGGCCGCGCAGATCAGAATTGACGCGGGCAAGTATCCGCGCCCGCCCAAAGCGACGCTGAAGGAAACCCTGACCCCCGAGCAGTACCGCGTCACCCAGAAGGCCGCGACCGAGGCGCCGTTTCAAAACGTGCTGTGGCAGCACACGGACAAGGGCATATATGTGGATATCACCACCGGCGAGCCGCTGTTCACCTCCGCGGATAAGTTTCATTCCAGCTGCGGCTGGCCCGCGTTTGCCGCGCCGGTCGATCCCTCCGTGATCGCCGAGCTGCCCGACCTGAGCCGCGGCATGCACCGCACCGAGGTGCGCTCCCGCGCGGGCAACGCCCACCTGGGCCACGTGTTCGAGGGCGACGGCGAATCCCCCACCGGCACCCGCTACTGCATCAATTCCGCTGCGCTGCGCTTCATCCCGCTGGACGACATGGAAAACGAGGGCTACGGAGAGCTGAAACCGCTGCTAAAATAGGCGGCCGCGGGGCTTGTCTGTCCTGGCGATTTGTGGTACGATTCGTGTACAAACAAGCACCGCTTGCCCGGCGGATCCGCGCTCCTTATAGGGGGGCGCGGGCCCTGCGCTTGCGCGCGGACGGTTTGATTGTTCAGACAACGCATCGATTAAATGAGGAGGGAACTGTTTTGAAAAAGCTCTTTACGGTTACCACGAAAACCATCGTCGCTACCGGTCTGGGCGCCGCATTATTCATGCTCTTATTCATGTTCGTCAAAATTCCGTCGCCCGTGCCCGAAACCCAATTCCAAACCGCCTACGGCCTGCTGGGCATGTTCGCCGCGCTGTTCGGCCCGATCTGCGGCTTCCTGATGGCGTTCATCGGCCATGCCCTGTCCGACGCCATCCAGTACGGCTCGCCCTGGTGGAGCTGGGTCATCGCCAGCGGCATCACGGGCTTCGTGTTCGGCTTTGCCTTTAAGTACAACAAGGCGGACGAAGGCGTGTTCAAAGGCAAGGATATCCTGACGTTCAACATCATTCAGGTCATCGGCAACGTGATCGCGTGGATCATCATCGCGCCGGTGCTGGATATCGTGATCTATGCCGAGCCCGCCAACCTCGTGTTTACGCAGGGCGCGGTCGCCTGCCTGATGAACGTCGTTTCCACCGGCGTGATCGGCACGCTGCTGCTGGTGGCCTACGCCGCCACGCGCACCAAAAAGGGCAGTCTGAAAAAGGAAGAAGAATAACCGCATTCTGTTAAAACCATGAACATCAAACCGATCATCGAGTTCCGAGATTTCTCATTTCAATATTTCACGCAGAGCGAGCCTACCCTCCGCGGGATTACCCTGCAGATCTTCCCCGGGGAAAAGGTGCTGATCGCAGGCCCCAGCGGCTCGGGCAAGTCCACGCTGGGGCACTGTATTAACGGGCTGATCCCCTTTTATTACAAGGGGGAAAGCCGCGGCACGCTCACGGTGAACGGCGTGGAAACCAAACAGCAGAATATCTTTCGCCTCTCCAAGGTCGTCGGCACGGTATTGCAGGACACGGACTGCCAGTTCGTGGGGCTGACGGCCGGAGAGGATATTGCGTTTTCCATGGAAAACGACCGCGTGGCCCTGCCGGAAATGAAGGAGCGCGTGCTGAAGGCCGCCCAAATGCTCGACATGGACCGGTGGCTTACGCTCTCGCCGTTTGAATTAAGCGGCGGGCAGAAGCAGCGCACGGCGCTGGCCGGCGTGATGGTGGACGACGTGGACGTGCTGCTGTTTGACGAGCCGCTGGCCAACCTCGACCCCGCCACCGGCAAGCAGGCCATCGAGATCATCCACGATATCTGCCGCGACCGGACCAAGACCGTAATCATCATCGAGCACCGGCTGGAGGATGTGCTCCACCGCGAGGTGGACCGCGTGATCCTGATCGACGACGGGCAGATCGCGGCGGATATGGACGCGCACAGCCTGGTGGCCTCCGACGTGCTGAAAACCCACGGCATCCGCGAGCCGCTGTACGTGACGGCGCTGAAATACGCGGGCGTCAGGGTCACCCCCGCGTCCAGGGCGGGGTACATGCAAACCCTGCGGCTGTCCGCGGCGGAGAAGCAACAGGTCGTAGACTGGCACAACGCCGTGCAGCCCCCGCCCCCGCCGCCCGAAAAGCCGCCGGTGCTGCGCGTGGAGCACGTGGATTTCAGCTACGACGCGGGCAAGCAGGTGCTCAGCGACGTGAGCTTCGTGATCCGCGAGGGGGAGATGCTCTCGCTCGTGGGGCGCAACGGCGCGGGCAAATCCACCATCGCCAAGCTGATGTGCGGCTTCGAGCGGCCGGACAGGGGCCGCATCCTCTGCGGCGGGGAGGATATCGCCAAAAAAAGCATCAAGGAGATCGCCGAGCAGATCGGCTATGTGATGCAAAACCCCAACCAGATGATCTCCCAGACCCTGATCCGGGACGAGGTCGCCCTGGGGCTGAAGCTGCGCGGGACGGATAAGGACGAGACCGAGGACCGCGTGCAGAACGCGCTGTCCATCTGCGGCCTGAGGCCGTTTCGCAAGTGGCCGGTCGCCAGCCTTAGCTACGGGCAGAAAAAGCGCGTCACCATCGCCGCCATTCTGGCGCTCGATCCCAAGATCATCATTCTGGACGAGCCGACCGCCGGACAGGATTACCGCCATTATTCCGAGATCATGGATTTCCTGCGCGCGATCAACGAGCGCGGCATCACCGTGCTGATGATCACCCACGACATGCACCTGATGCAGGAGTACACGCCGCGCGTTATCGCGCTTTCGGACGGACAGGTGATCGCCGACCGCTCCGCCGCCGCCATTCTGACCGACGCGGACGTGATCGGACAGGCCAATCTCAAGGAAACCTCGCTGTACGCGCTGGCGCAGCTGGCGGGCATTCCCGACGGCACGGCCTTCGTGCAGCGCTTCATCGACGAAGAAAGGCGGCGGGGCCTGTGAGAAACGCGCTTTTCGCCGCGCAGAAGCTGGATACGCCCATCCACCGCCTGTCGGGGCTGACGAAGCTGTGCTGCTTCATGCTGCTCACGGGCGCGGTGATGTTTTCCTACGATATCCGCGTCATCCTGTGCGTGATGGCGTTCTCGTTTGCCATGCTCCGGCTCAGCCGCATCACCTATCAAAGCATCCGCCTGATGGTACTCTACGTGGGCATCTTCCTGCTGATCAACGCGGTGCTCACGTTCCTGTTTTCGCCGCTGTACGGCACGGAGATCTACGGCACCAAAACCGTGTGGTTTACGCTGCTTGGCAGCTACGCGGTAACCAGCGAAACGCTGTTTTTCATCCTCACCAAGATGTTTAAATACGCCTCGGTTATCCCGCTGGGCATGATCTTTCTGATGACCACCGATCCCAGCGAGCTTGCCGCGTCGCTTTGCAGCATCGGGACGCCCTACAAGGCGGCATACGCGCTTTCGCTTACGCTGCGCTATTTCCCGGATGTGCAGCGCGAGTACCGCAACATCTCCCAGGCGCAGCAGGCGCGCGGGCTGGAGATGTCCAAAAAGGCGAAGCTCAGGGACCGGTTCGTGCGCGGGCTGTCCATCATCCTGCCGCTGATCCTGTCCACCATGGACCGCATCGATTCGATCACCAACGCGATGGACCTGCGCGGCTTCGGCAAGCACAAAAAGCGCACGTGGTACGTCAAGCGCCCGCTGTGCCGGGGCGACGTGCTGGCGCTTTCGCTGTCCGCGGCGATCCTGCTGGGCACGATCGCGGTATCGGTGTTCGTGAACCACAGCCGGTTTTATAACCCGTTCGTTTAGCAGGCAAATAATGAGAAAATCCCCCGCACACTGCCGGCTGCATTTCCACCATCTTGCGCCTGCGCAACCTTCGACGTAGCGCTGCTACTACTTCAGGTTCCGCAAACGCAACCTGATGAAAATTCAGCTCGGCATCGCACAGGCGCTTCCCTCATCATTTACCTGCGTGCCAGTCCATTATGGTCCTTTACGAACCGCGATTCCATTTGTAAATATCCCTTTTGATGATTAGGAGAAATATCATGCATTTAATCGTATTTTTAACGGATTTCACCTATAAGGAAGGCGCGGTGTGCGCGATGTACGGCGTGGTCAAGAGCGTGGACCGGACGCTGGATATTATCGACGGCACGCACGAGCTGCCCCGGTACGATACGTGGAGCGCCTCGTACCGCATCTGGCAGTCCTACAGGTTCTGGCCCAGGGGCACGGTGTTTGTGGTGGTGGTCGATCCCGGCGTGGGCACGCGCCGCCGCGCCTGCGTGGCAAAGACCGCCGACGGCTTTTACGTCGTCTCGCCGGACAACGGCTCCCTGACGCACCTGAAAAAACTCGTGGGCATCGAAACGGTGCGCGAGATCGACGAAACCGTAAACCGCCTGCACGGCAAGGACACCGAAGGCGTGTCGGTGTTCCACGGGAGGGACCTGTTCGGTTACTGCGGCGCGAAGCTGGCTTCGGGGCAGATCACGTTCGAGGAGGTCGGCCCCGCCTATCCCGTGGAGGAGATCGTGGAGCACCCCATGCCGAAACCCGAAATCGGCGGCGGCACGGCGCGCGGCATCATCGAGATTTCCGATCCCAACTTCGGCAACAGCTGGACGAACATCCCGCTGAAGGATTTTCTGGCCGCGGGCTTCCGCTACGGCGATACCCTGCGCGTGACCATCGCCCACGATGGCCAGACGGTGTTCGATCAATCCATCCTCTTCCACCAGTCCTTCGGCTACGCGAAAAAGGGCCGGCCCATGCTCTACAACAACGAGCTGAACCGCGTTGCCCTGGCCGTGAATCAGGGAAGCTTTATGGGGGAGTACGGCGTGGGATTCGGGACAGACTGGTCAATAACGATACGGGGCTAATGAGGAATGGGCATCGGAGGCGAGTGTGTGCCCAGTGGGCACTTCAGCGAAGCTGAAAACGAACCGGAGATGGGAGGTTTGACAGAGCGTTGCGACTGGCAAGGAGCAAGGCGACAATCAAACCGAGTGGGCAAATTGCGGTGCGGTTGCTTGCGCAACCGTTCGAATTGATAATTCCCGATCCAGTATTGGCTTTATAACAAACCACTTTATAGCAGAAATTATTCGCTATACATGATGCAATCAAGATTGCGGAGCAATCTTTCCACAATTCCTCATTCCTCATTCCTAATTCCTCATTCCGCCTTACCCCACTACCAAAAAGGAGACCCCTATGGACACACCCAAGAAGTTAATCGTTTTCCAAAGCGATTTCGGCGTGGCGGACAGCGCGGTGGCCGCGATGTACGGCGTGGCATTCGACGTGGACGCCACCATCAGCCCCTTTGACCTGACGCACGAGATTCCACCCTACGATATCTGGGCGGCCAGCTACCGGCTGTACCAGGCCATCGAGTACTGGCCCGCCGGCACGGTGTTCGTTTCGGTGGTCGATCCCGGCGTGGGCACGGCGCGCAAAAGCGCGGTGGCGAAAACAAAGGGCGGCAAATACGTGGTGACGCCCGACAACGGCACGCTGACGCACCTGAAAAAATACGTGGGCATCACGGAGGTGCGCGAGATTGAGGAGAGCAAGCACCGCCGCAAGGACACCGAGCACAGCTACACCTTCCACGGCCGCGACGTGTACGCCTACGCGGGCGCGAAGCTCGCCTCCGGCAAGATCACGTTCGGGGAGGTCGGCCCCGCCTATCCGGCGGACGACATCGTGGAGCTGGAGGTCGGCACGGTGGAAAAGACCGCAACCTCCGTCACGGGCAGCATCGATATTCTGGACGTGCGCTTCGGCTCGCTGTGGACCAATATCCCGCGCGACGATTTTCTTTCCGTCGGGTTCAGGCACGGCGACTACGTGGAGGTGCGCATCCTCAACGGCATGCGCAGCGTATATTTCAACCGCATCCGCTTCGGACGCGCGTTCGCCGACGTCTACTCCGGCGAGCAGGTGATCTACATCAATTCCCTCTACCGCGTGGCGATCGCCATCAACCAGGGCAACTTCGCCAAGGCCTACAACATCGGCACCGGCACACAGTGGACGGTAGAGTTTCGGAAAATTACGGAGTAATTTTCCGAAACTAATTAGGAATTGCGGAAAGATTGCTGTACAGCAATCTTTCGATTTCATTTGCTATTTCGTTCCATTTTCTTGATACAAATCAGAAGCACAAGGTGATCTTGTAGCAGAATAAAAAATATGAATTCATCCGATTGCGCAAGCAACCGTACCGCAATTCCTCATTCCTCATTCCTCATTCAAAAAGTAACTTACTCCTCATTCAACCGTTTCCGCCCAATCAATTTGTTTAACCCAAGCAGCGCCCCCACCGAGAGCGCCATCGTGAGCACGGCCATAGCCATGCCGACGGAGACGCTGCCCTGGTCGAACTGGCTCATGATGTAGGTGGAGATCACCTGGACGTTGGGCGGGGCGATGAGGCTGGCGGTTACCAGCTCGCGCAGGGCGATGATGAAGGTCATCATCCAGCCGGAAAGGATGCCCTTGAAGATCAGCGGCAGGGTGATGCGGCGGAATACGTAGGCGGGCGACCCGCCGAACGCCCGGCCCGCCCAGAGGAGCTGGCCGGAAAGCTGGGTCAGCGCCGAGGTGACGTACTGCACCGTGAACGGCAGAAACAGCGCCGTGTAGGCGACGATCATGATCCAAAGCGTATTGTACAGCGGCGCATAGCGGTAGACCGCGTTCCAAAACAGCATAATCCCGATCACCAGCACAATGCCTGGGAGCATCTCCGGCAAAAGGCTCACGGCCTCCAGCGCCTTGCCCGCGCGCTTTTTCATGCCGTGCACCGCCATGGCGACCGCCGTGCCCAGCGCCGCCGCGATCGTCGCGGAGGACACCGCCAGCAGGAGGCTGACCAAAATGGCGCTTACGCCCTTCTGGTTTTGCGTAAACAGCTCCGCGTAATGCTGCAGGGTGTAGTTGCCCGCCCGCATGCCGTAGCCCCGCAGCCTGATCAGCGAGGTGACCGTGCACGAAAACACCGGCACGCCGATCGAAAGCGTCAGCACCGCGCCCACGTAGCCCCACGCTAGTATTTTTTGCCAGCGTTTTAAGGGTAAAAGCCGCACGCGCACGCCCTTGCCGCCCACCAGCCGGTAGCTCTTGCGCGCGGTGATTGTATTTTGCATAAACCACACCAGCAGGCAGATCCCCACCAGCACCGCCGACAGGCTGGCCGCGCGGCTGAAATCAATCGGCGCCACCACGGCGGCGCGGTGGATATCCGTGGTGAACACCGTAAAGCCGATCCGCCGCCCCAGCGTGGCGGGCGTGCCGTATTCCGACAGGGTTTTCACGAACACCAGCAGCGCGCCGATGGCAAAGTTGCCCGACAGGAGCGGCAGCAGAATGCGCCGGAGCCGCACGCCGAATCCCGCGCCGAACACCGCGCCGCTCTCCTCCAGCGACGAGGGGATGTTCAGCATCGCGTTTTTCAAAATCGTCATCATAAACGGGAACACGTGCAGGCTCATCACCAGCACCAGCCCGAAAAACGAAAAAAAGCCCGTGGACCACTGCCCCGTGAACGGAAAAAGCTGCTGAAACAGCCCGCGCTTCTGCATGAACAAAATCCAGCCCATGGAGGCGATGTAGGGCGGCGTCATAAACGGCACGAGCAGGACCACGTCCGGCCAGCGGCGGCGCGCCAGCTCCGTGCGCGAAAACAGCCACGCCAGCGGCGCGGCGATTGCCGTGGACAGCGCCACCACGCACACGCCAAGCGCCAGCGAGTTGAGCACCGTTTGCACGTTCTCCGGCTGCGAGACCACCGCCCAGGCCGCGGCAAAATTCAGCCGTCCGTCCGTGAAAACAGCCCGCAGGAAAATCATCCCCAGCGGGCAGAGAATCAGGAGTAAAAGGATCGCAGCCAGCAGCGTTTGACCGCCGCCGGCTGCGATACGCCTGTACAACCGCCGCATGTTTACTCGGCGCAGAGCGCGATGAGCTGCGCCGCGCAGTCGTCGGAAATTTCCATCATTTCGGACCAGTCGTAATCAAACAGCGGGATTGCATCGATGGTCGCGCGGTTGTCATAGCTGAAGTCGGTGCGGCCCGCCAGCAGATAGGCGTCCACCACCATCTGCTGCACCTCGTCGGAGAGCAGGTAATCCATGTACAGCTTGGCGTTGTCCATGTTGGGGGCGGTTTTCAGGATCATCGCCGGGCGGGGGTTGACCACGGTGCCGCCCTCGGGATAGTACAGCGCCAGCGGCTCGCCCTTGGCGATGGCGGAATACGCGTTGTAATCCACGCCCGCCACGAGGATGCCCTTCTCGCCGGTGGTCACGGCGGCCAGCGCGGCCTTGTTGGCACCGGGGATGGTCATGCCGTTGTCGGCGAGCGCTTCCCAGGTCATCCAGCCCTCTTCGCCGAACGCGTCGATATAGCCGGAGATGAAATCCTTGCAGCTTCCGGACAGCTCCGGATCGGGCATCACGAGCTCATCCTGGTACATCGGATCGGCCAGCTCGTCCCAGTCGGCGGAAAGCTCGGGGAAAATGGTGGTGTTGTAGATCACGCTGATGGCGGACGCGCTGTAGCCGACCAGCTTGCCGTCAAACCAGCCGTCCACCAGCTTGTCGGCGTTTGCGGGGGTGTAGTCCGCGACCATGTCCTGCGCGGCGTAGCTCAGCCCGTCCGACCAGCTTGCGAGGATCACCACGTCGGCCACGGGATTGGCGGCCTCGGCCTCCAGCCGGGCCAGAATGTTGCCGGTCGTGCCCTGAAACTGCTCCACCTTGATATCGTACTTGGCCTCGAAGCCCGCGGCGATCTTGTCGGCAAGGCCCGCGGGGCTGGGGGAATACACGGTTACGGTTCCCGCGGCCATCGCGTTGGCTGCGTACAGGGACGCGGCCACCACGATCGCCGACAGTACCATCCAGAATTTCTTCATTTTCATTTCCTCACTTTTCTACGGTAATCAGGTTCTTCGGATCTATGTAAACGCCGATTTCCGCCCCGACCGCAAGCCGCTCCGGGAACGACCCGATCCACCGGTGGGCCGCGCTTTGCAGGCGGTACTCGTAGCGGCTGCCCAGATACTGCGCCGATTCCACCGTCATCGCATACCGGTCGCCGCCCTCGCGTTTTTGCAGCGACAGGTGCTCGGGGCGGAACAGCCGCCGCTCGTCCAGCCAGTTGGACTGGCCGATGAATTTGGCCACGAAGGCCGTTTTGGGGCAGGCGTAAATTTCCTCCGGGGTTCCCATCTGGTCGATGTGCCCGTTTTGCATCACGGCCACGTCGTCGCTTAGGGACATCGCCTCCAGCTGGTCGTGGGTGACGAACACGGCGGTCGCCCGCAGGCTTTTGGCAAGCTGGCGCACCTCGGCGCGCATCTCCTCCCGCAGCAGCGCGTCCAAAGCGCTCAGGGGCTCGTCGAACAGGATGCAGGCGGGGCGCACCACGATGGCGCGGGCAAAGGCCACGCGCTGCTGCTGGCCGCCCGAAAGCTGATGGGGATAGCGCCGTTCAAAATCCGAAAGCTGCACGGCTGCAAGCGCGCCGCGCACGCGCTCGGCAAGATTTTCGGTATCCCTGCGGGCGCGCAGGCCGAAGGCGACGTTTTCAAACACGGTCATGTGCGGCCACAGCGCAAAATCCTGAAACACGAAGCTCAGGCCCCGCGCCTCCGGCGGCACGTTGAGGCCGCGCTCCGCGGAAAACACGCACCGCCCGTCAAACCAGATCTCGCCGCTGTCGGGCGCTTCCAGCCCAGCGATCATCCGCAGCAGCGTGGTTTTGCCGCAGCCCGACGGGCCCAGCAGTGTGGTGAACCTGCCGCTTGTAAGCTCCAGATTCATCGGGCGGATCACCTGCTTGTGCCCGAAGCTTTTTGCGATGTTCCGGATGCTGATCTTCAACGCGCTCCATCCTCCCGAACCATCCTAGTCCACGGGCGTTACGGTTGGATGTGCGGATTGTAAAGATCGTGTAAACCGGGGCAATCCGACGGCGCAAACGCCCCGAATTGTTTTCACAATCGCGCCTTGTGCTCCCCCCGCGGATATGGGATAATGAACGCAGCCGATCAAAAAACCGCATGGGGAGGCCAAACGATGCGCAAGCCCGGGGCGATTTTATTCGATCTGGACGACACGTTGCTGTGCTTTCAGGGCGTCGCGGAGCAGGCATGGGAAACCAGCTGCGATGTGTTTGTGAAAGCGCACGCGCTGCCCTATACGCGCGGCGCGCTGCTAACGGCGCTGCGCAAAACGCGCCAATGGTACTGGGGCGATCCCGCGCGCCACAAGGCGGGCCGGGAGGATATGCAAAACGCGCGGCGCGAGATCGTCCGCCGCAGCCTGCGGGAATTGGGCACGGGAGACGACGCGCTTGCCAACGAACTGGCCGACCGGTATTCCGCGCTCCAGCACAGCCTCATCCACCTGTTCCCCGACACGACGGGTACGCTGGAAGCGCTCCGGCGGGACGGCTGCCGGCTGGGGCTGATCACCAACGGCTCCTCCGCCGGGCAGCGCGAGAAGATCAACCGCTTTTCGCTGGCGCCGTATTTCGAAATCATCCTGATCGATCAGGAGGTGGGATTCAGCAAGCCCGACGCCAGAATGTACCGCCACGCGCGCGATCTGCTGGGCCTGCGATATTCCGACCTCTGGATGGTCGGTGACAATCTGGTTTGGGACGTCGAAGGTCCCATGGCGCTGGGTATGACCGCCGTGTGGTACGATGCCAAGCGCACCGGCCTGCCCGCCGATACGGCCGTTCGCCCCGACGCGGTCATCCGGGGCCTTTCCGAACTGCGCGCGCTGCTTCCGTAGCGCAGGCCCCGCAAAGATTCGACTATAATTTACATATCAATGACGCGTCCTTAACAAAGCTGTAGTATGTTCGTACGGTACAGACTACCGTATGTTGAGGTGTATTGTGAGGATCGCGTTTTTTACGGATACGTTTTTACCGCAGATCAACGGGGTGTCCAACACGCTTTGCCAGTTCAGCCGCTATCTGACGCGGCAGGGCATCGCGCACCGGTTTTTCACCCCCGCGTATAAGGACGAAGTCACGGACGAGGGAGCGTATCCCGTCGTCCGTTTTCCGTCCGTGCCGTTTGCGCTGTATCCGCAGGTGCGCCTCGCCATGACGACCTCCGCCGCGGTGAGAAAGCAGCTGCAGGAATTTCAGCCGGACGTGGTGCACATCGTGACCGAGTTCAGCATGGGCTACGCCGGGCTGAAAGCCGCGCGGCAGATGGGCCTGCCGGTGGTGATGAGCTATCACACGAACTTCGACCAGTATCTGGAGCACTACCGGCTGGAGCTTCTGGAGGAGCCGCTGTGGCAGTATATGCGCTGGTTCCACTCCTTTGCGCGGCTCAACCTCTGTCCGTCGGAAAACACGCTGCTCCGCCTCACGTTCCGCGGCATCGAAAACCTCGCCGTCTGGTCGCGGGGGATCGACGCGACGCGCTTCTCGCCAAGCCACTTTTCACCGGCGCTGCGCCGGGAGCTGGGCGGGGAGGGCAGGCTGCTGTACCTGTACGTGGGTCGCATCTCCGCCGAGAAGGGCATCGACGTCTACGCGGAGAGCATCCGGCGCTTCAACGAGCGGCATCCGGGCCGCGCGCAGTTTGTGTTCACGGGCGACGGGCCGTATCTCCCCGCCCTCAAAGCCATGAACATCGAAAACACGGTCTTTACGGGCGCGCTGACGGGTCAGGCGCTGTCGGAAGTATACTCAAGCTGTGACGTGTTTGTGTTTCCGTCCGATAATGAAACCTTCGGCAACGTTATGCTGGAAGCGATGGCCAGCGGCACGCCGGGGATTTGTTCGGACGCGGGCGGATTGAAGGACTTCACAGCCCACGGCGAAAACGCCTTTGTGTGCGCCCCGCGCGACGCCGGAGCGCTCACGGAGGCCATGGAAGCCATGATGGACGGCGGCCTGCGCGAAACAATCCGCGCGGGCGCGCTGCAAACGGCGCGGGAGCGGAGCTGGAGCGCGATCTTTGACGATCTGCTGCAAAAGGTCCGGCCCGCGCTGGAAATCCCGCAGGCTGTGTAAATTCGGAAGGGATTGAGGACCGATGCCAAGCTGCATGGCGCATTATCAATTCGGACAGGATATCGCGGAAACGCTTAACTTTACCCTGCGGCAGCTCGTGACCGCCTATAAAAACGAATTCGATATCGGCCTGCAGGGGCCGGATATCTTCTTCACCTACCAGATGCTCAAAAATCCGGGCCTCCTGCGCTACGGCCTGCAGTCCCACGCCTGCTCGGCCAACCAGATGTTTGCGCCCCTGTTCAGCGAAAAGCCGAAAAAGGCGTCCGCGTTTGCCTACACGCTGGGGCTTTTGTGCCATTATTTTCTGGACAGCGCCTGCCACCCCTACGTGTTCCAAAACTGCCGTAACCTCGCCGAGCACATGCGCATGGAAACCGCCTACGACAAGATCATTATGCGCCGCTTTGCCTACGGCGACGAGCGTTACCCCTACCTGCCCGCCACGATGCTGGATTTCGCGGGCATCGCGATGATCTGGCCCAACGTGAACGAGCGGGCCGTGGAAACCTCCATCCGCGCCGCCCATACCCTGAAAAAGGTTTTTGACACCAAGCGCGCGCTGATCGCGCTGGGCAAGGCCGGCAAAGCTTACTCCCGCCTGTGCTTCTGGAACGATCCGAACCTCCTGACCAGGGAACAGGCGCAGCACGAGAAGCAGCTCGACATCTTCTACCAGCAGGCCCTGCGCGACGGCGCGGAGCTGATCGAGACCCTCTTCCGCGGCGTGGGCCAAAACCAGCCGCTCTACGAGCGCTTCAAGCTGAACTTCTTCGGGGAACGGGTGGAGGCGTGAAACGGGGACGGGGGACGAATGAGGAATTAGGAATGAGGAATTAGGAATTACGGTGCGGTTGCTCCGCAACCGATTGATTATATAAAATTTACTCATACAATAGCAGTAAGATTGTTTTGATTCTGCTTAAACAGCTTATATGGATTATAATTAATGAAGATTGCCGCCCGGCAATCTTTCCACAATTCCTAATTCCTCATTCAGAATCAGTTTCAGCTTGACTGAAACTGATTCCGGTACAGCTCTGCGTACATCCCGTCCGCCGCCAGCAGCTCCTCGTGCGTGCCGCTCTCCTGCACCCGCCCGCCGCTGCCCAGCACCAGAATGCGGTCGCAGCGCTTGAGGCTCTCCAGATTGTGGGAGATGATGAGCGCGGTTTTGGATTTGACGAGCTTCTCCAGCGACTTCCACACCACCTGCTGGTTTTCGGTGTCCAGCGCGGCGGTGGGCTCGTCCAGCAGCAGAAAGTCCACGTCGGCCAGAAACGCGCGCGCGATGGCGATGCGCTGGCGCTGCCCGCCGGACAGGTTTTCGGCGTTCTCGTCCACCATCGTGTCGTAGCCGTAGGGAAGCGAGGAGATGAACTCGTGCGCGCCCGCGGCCTTCGCCGCGCGGATGATCTCCTCCAGCGTCGGCTCCACGCCGTCGCCGTAGCGTCCCATGGCGATGTTCTCGCGCACGGTGCGGTGCAGCAGCGGCGCGCGCTGCTCCAGGCAGATCAGCTTGCCGCGCCATACGCTGGGGGCGCAGTCGGCCGAATTGATGCCGTGCAGGAGGATCGTGCCCGAATCGGGCTCGTAAAACTTCAAAAGCAGCTTGAACAGCGTGGTCTTGCCGCAGCCGGACGCGCCCACCAGCGCCACCCGCTCGCCGCGTTTCACGGTGAAGGAAAGCCCGTCGATCAGCTCTTCCCCCTTCTTGTAGCCGAACCTGACGTCCGTCAGCACGAGGGAATCGTCGGTCTCCGGCACGCAGGCCTGCGCTTCCAGATCCTCCTGCGGCGCGCCCAGCGCGTCGATCACCCGGGCGCCCGAAACGGACGAGATGATCAGCAGCCGCCAGGTGTTGCCCAGGCAGTTGATCATTTCAAACACCAGACTCTGCAAGGGAAAGATCAGCAGCAGCGACGAATAGGCGATTTCCCCGTTTTGAATCAGCATGATGCCCGCCGCGAAGAATACCACCAGCGAAACGGCGCTGAGCAGCGCGCCGGCGTTGCGCACGTGCACGTCCAGCCGTTTGGCGTAGATGGAATCCTTCGCCTGGCCGTCCGACGTTTTGTTGTATTCGTCCAGCTGCGCGTCCACGGAGCCCCAGTACCGGTGCGCCGTGGCGCCGCTGAGGAGATCGGAAAACCGGCTGACCGCTGCGTCGGTGGTCTTGCGCAGGCGCACGTTGCGCTGGTGAAGCCGCCCGCTCGTCAGCACCGAAACGGTCAGCGCGCAAAGGCCGAAAAACAGCGGGATGGAGATCATCCACACGCTGACCGAGGCGATCGTCAGTATCGCGGCGATCCCCTGCACCAGCGGGATGAAGAACGTCTGCATCAGCCCCTGGAAATAGAAGTTTTCCATAATGTCCATGTCCGAGGTCAGCAGCGTCATCGCCTCGCCGGAATGGCGGCGCGAGGCGTAGTCCTCGGTTTGCCGAAGCCAGGCGGAGAGCAGCTTTTTCTGGATGGAGGCGCGGATGCTCAGCCCGCCGCGCAGGTTGAAGTGATAGCCGAGCACGACCAGCGGGATGAACGACGCGAGCATTCCCAGCAGCAGCACCAGCTTGGGCACGGCGTTTGTGCCCGCCTCAAAGTGGCGCATCGTCACGCTCATGATCATGCCGAACAGGAGGCTCATCAGGAAGCTGCCGAGCCCCGCCAGCGTAACGCCCGCGATGCACTCAAGGTATTTGGGCATGCCCATGCGCATCATGCGGAGAATGGTTTTCATCACGCGCCCGGCGCGCACGTTCCGGCTACTTTCCATCCTGCTCCTCCTTGACCTGCGCGGTGAACAGCCCGTAGTACAGCCCGCGCCTGCGCAGAAGCTCGGCATGCGTGCCTTCCTCGGCGATTTTGCCCTGATGGAGGAACAGGATCCGGTCGGAATCGGTTACGGAGGACAGGCGGTGCGCGATGGTGATGCGCGTTTTGGGCTCCCTGCATGCCTTGAGCGCGCATAAGATTTCCTTTTGGTGCGTCGAGTCCAGCGCGGAGGTTGCTTCGTCCAGCAGCTCGATGGGCGCGTCTTTGAGAAACAGCCTTGCCAGCCCCACGCGCTGCTGCAGCCCGCCGGACAGCAGCGAGCCGTGCTCGCCCGTATCGGTATGCCATCCGTCCCGCTGCTGCCCGATCCACTCCGAAAGCCGGGCGCACTCCACGGCGTGGGCCAGCGCCGTCTCGTCCGCGCCGGGATTGCCCAGCAGGATGTTGTCGCGGATCGAGCCCTTGAACACGAAGGGGTTTTGCTGCAGCACGCTCATCTGCGCGCGCATGGCCTCCGGATCCCAATCGGAGACCGCTTCCCCAAGCACCCGGACCGTGCCCGCGCTCGGGCTGTACAGGCCGGTGATCAGCTTGAGCACCGTGCTTTTGCCGCATCCGGAGTGCCCGACCAGCGCCACCTTTTCCCCCGGCCGCACCGAAAAGCTCAGGCTGTCCAGCAGCGGCGCGTCCGCCTCGTCCTGCCCCGGGTAACGGAAGGTGACGTTTTCAAACTCCACCGCGGCCCCGGGCTCGCCCTGCGTAACCGTACCGGCGGTTTCGGCGGGCAGATCCCAGATTTCAAACAGACGGTCGGCGGCAACCACGCCCGAGGGGAAATTGACCATGACGTTGGGCAGCTTCAGAAGCTCCCCGGTGGCGACGGACGCCAGCATGACCGCCATCACGAAACCTTCCGCGGAAAGCTGACCCCGGAATAGAAGCGACGCCCCGACGATCGCGCATCCGAACAGCGGAAGCACGTTGATCGCGAGCGCCGAGATATTGACCGTATAGATTTTGCCGATTCCCCGCACGCCCTTTTTGCGGTAATCCTCCACCGTCGTATCCACCCAGCTGTCCGCCCGCTTCTGCAGACGGTAGGCCTTCACGGTGGTGCGGTTCTGGATCAGGTCCTTCGCCTGCCCGCTCATGGCGGCGTAGGCCTTGCGGTAGGCGGGAATTTCGGAAAGCGAGCCCTTGGTCAGCCGCGGATACATGAGCACCGGAATCAGCAGCAGCAGATAGCCCAGCCCCACCCGCCAGTCCACCACAAACATCACGGCGATCAGCTGGAGGGGAATGAGCACGTTGCGAAGCCCGTCGATCAGCAGACTGCTGTTGGACGCGGCAAACCGGCAGTCCGAAACCACGCGGCTGATCAGGTCGCCCGATTCCAGCTTTTGCATACCCTGGTATTCGGCGTGCAGCAGCGCGCGCGCGGTGCGCTTGCGGTAGTTGGATTCGGCGGTCTCCGTCAGCCGCGTCATCCGCACGGAGCGGTACCACTCCGTCAGCGCGATCAGGACGGTCGCCGCGGCGAAATATATAAAACTGCGCAGCAGATTCTGGCCGTCCGCCGCCGTCAGGCTTCGGGTGATCAGTCCCAGCGTGTACGCCGATGCGACCTCCAGACAGCCGATCACGGTCACCAGAACCAGCTGCAGGAGGTAACGCGCCTTCGTATCGCCGCATGCGACCAACCGGCGGGTATTCGCTAATACTTTCATTTCTAGAATTCTTTCCGTTACAGGAGGGCGAAAACGTTTTTTGTTTCCTTGTCCTGTTTCTGTACTCTTGTCCTAATGAGCTTTTCTATACTACATGCTATTCATGTGTAAGTCAATGAAAACCTTATGCCGAAAGGCATTGCGCTTCGCTTGAATTCGGCTGGGGAGAAAGCGGGTACGATTTTCGCGTCCCGCTGCGCACCGGAAACACGCCGCCGGCAAAGGAGCGCACGCGCAGTTGCGGATTGATACTATCTGTATATATACCATGGCAACGGAAACGGAGTCAAGCATAAAATTGGGATCGGCATACGCAGCGTGCGCACGGCCGGATAGGCTAGCCAAGATAGTGGTTCACCGTCATGCGGATCGCGCCGGCGCCTTCGTTCATCTCTGTAAAATATTTTTCTGCGACGGCGCCCAGCTTCACATCGTAGAGGTTCACGCCGCAATATTCCGGATTTTGAAACAGCGGGCGGAGCCGGGCGGTGTCGAAGGGCTTACCCAGCTCGTAGCCCGCAACGAGCCTGCGCAGCTCCTCCAGATTGGGATCGGGGGACTGGGCGAAGGGCTTTCCGTCGTCGCCGACCGCGGTCAGGTAGCGCGCGTAGCCCGCGAACACCATCGGGATCATCTTCAGGAAGGAGAGATCGGTTTCGCCGCGCGCGACGTAGGCCTTCAGCGTTTCGCCGAAGCGCACCGGCAGCTTTTTGCTGGTATCGCAGGCGATCCGCTGGGGCGTGTCGGGCACGAAGGGATTGGGGAAGCGCTTTTCCAGCACCTCGCCGATGAAGGCCTCTGCCGACATGACGCCGGGGTCCACCACCACGGGCATGCCCTCGGTGTAGCCGATAACGCGGATCATTTTGACCAGCGTCTCGTCGCGCATCTCTTCGCTGATCTTCGTATGCCCCAGCAGGCAACCGAAGATGGCCAGGCAGGTATGCAGGGGATTGAGGCAGGTGCAGACCTTCATTTTTTCGATCTTGTCCACGGTCTCCCGCGTGCCGAAGATCACGCCGACGGTCTCCAGCGGCGGCCTGCCGTTTGGAAAATGGTCCTCGATGGCGAGGTACTCGCATTCCTCGGCGTTCACCATCGCGCTGATGAAGGTATGCCTGGCGGTTTCCGCGACCTCCATACCCGTTAGCCCGTCGGCCCTGAGCATGCTCAGCACATCCTCCGACGGCCGGGGGGTGATCTTGTCGATCATCGACCAGGTGAAGGAGACGCGGGTCGGATCGTTCAGGTAATCGATAAATTTGGCGTCCACCATGCCCCGCCGCAGCCAGCTTTCCGCCACGGACAGGATGCCCGCCCGGAGCAGGTCGCCGTTGTGGGAGCAGTTGTCCAGGCTCATCATCGCCACGGGGGCCGCCCCCGCCTGAAAGCGCCTTTGCAGCAGCTTGCAGAGCTTGGCGATAATCGTAACGGGGTTTTCGATGGTCTCCGCCTCTGGATCGCGCACGGCGTAGCCCTTTTCGGTGATCGTCATGGAGACGATCTGCAGGCTTTCCGCCGTCATGATCTGCTCCAGACGGCCGTAGTCGGCGCTGTAGGCCAGCGCCTCGGCGATGGAGCCGACCACGCGCTTGTCCACGCTGCCGTCGTGCTTGAGCGAGACCGCGACCGACAGGCTGTCAAACGGTGCGAAGCCCCGGCCGATGATCTCCTCGTCGTAGCACTCGGCCACGGCAAGGCCCGTGTCGATCGCGCCCCGGTCGAGCAGCCTTTGCACGAGCACCGCCGGAAACGCGCGGAAGATGTTGCCCGCGCCGAAGTGGATCCAGCGCGGCGTTTGCCTGGTTTTTGCCCGCATGGCGGGGATATCGAACTGCGGTATAATATAGCCCTTCCCGGCTAACGTCTGCAGGCTCTGCAAGGATAATTTCATGGTTTACTTTCCCTTCTTCTGACGGATCAACGCGTCGTACAGGCCGAGGATGTACTGGCTGCCCAGTGCGCGGTCGTACAGCCCGTAGCCGGGCATGGAGACCTCGCCCCAGATCGCGCGCCCGTGATCGGGCCGGATGGGGCCTTCGAAGCCGATGTCGATGAGCGCCTGCATGATTGCCACCATGTCCAGCGATCCGTCCGCCGCGTAGTGCGCGGCCTCCTCGAACACGCCGGGGGCGGTGTGCCTGGTGTTGCGCAGGTGCACGAAATGGATGCGGTCGCCGCAGGAGCGGATGATGTCGGGGATATCGTTGTCGGGGTTGGACGACAGCGAGCCCGTGCACAGCGTCACGCCGTTGCGCTTGTTGGGCACGGCTTTGAGGAGCCGGAGGATCTTCTCCTTCGAGGTTACGATGCGCGGCAGGCCGAACACGCTCCAGGCGGGGTCGTCCATATGGATGGCCATGTCCACGCCGTATTTGTCGCAGGCGGGCATGACGGCGTTTAAAAAGTAGCGGAGGTTTTCAAACAGCGTCTCTTCCGTGACGCCCTCGTACATCCCGAACAGCTCCTTGATATGCGCCATGCGCTCGGGCTCCCATCCGGGCAGCACAAAGCCGTTTGCGCTGTTTTCCATCTGCTGGAACATCCGGCCGGGATCAATCTTATCGATCTCGCGCTGATCGTAGGCCAGCACGGTGGAGCCGTCCGGCCGCGGCTTGGCGAGGTTGGAGCGCGTCCAGTCGAACACAGGCATGAAATTGTAGCAGATCATCGGAATGCCGGCCGTGCCGAGCTTCCCGATGGTGCGGATGTAGTTTTCGATATAGCGGTCGCGCTCCGGCGTGCCCACCTTGATCGCGTCGTGGATATTCACGCTCTCGATGCCCAGCACCTTCAGCCCCGCGTCCTCCACCTGCTGCCGGACGGCCGCGATGGCGTCCGCGGACCATTCCTCTCCGGGCTTGGTATCGTACAGCGTGGTGATGATCCCCTGTATGCCGGGGATCTGCCGGAGCTGTGCCAGCGTAACCGAATCGTATTTTTCTCCGAACCATCGGAATGTCAATTTCATACAATGCACATCCTTTATGCTAGTATGCCGGGCAATTTCCTAAGAACTATACCATAAACACAGCAGATAAAAAGCCATAATTGCGAATGAATCACATAAATCTTCGCTGCGCTTTGTTTGGAAACTCGTCTTTCCCTCGCGTATCCGTTTGCCATCGTCCCCCCATGGGGAAATGATGAGGAAAGACCGTGCGGGATGGCGAATCAGATTTTTGTCAGATTGGTCCTGCCGGGTTCGACGTAGTAGCAGCGCTACGTCGAGAACCCGGCAGGGCTGAGATGGCGGAAATCGGATCGCCAGCCTGTGCGGGACTGCCTTATCGTTTCCCCTATCTTAATAAGCTGGGAAGGAACATGCTGATCTCCGGAATAAACGTTACCAGAATCAGCGCAACGATCATGCACAGGTAGAACGGCAGCGTTGCCTTGACCACGCGCTCCATCGGCACCTTGCCCACGGCGGAGCCGATGAACAGCACCGCGCCCACGGGCGGTGTCAGCAGGCCGATGCCGCAGTTGAGCACGATCATAATGCCGAACTGAATGGGGTCGATCCCGATCGAGGTCGCAATGGGCAGCAGGATCGGCGTGGTGATCAGGATGATCGGGGCCATATCCATGATACAGCCCAGGAACAGCAGAATGGCGTTGAGCAGGAGCGCGATCACGATCCGGCTGTTGGAAACGCTCAGGATGAACTGCGCGGCCAGCTCCGGCACATGCAGCCTTGTCAGGCAGAAGCCGAAGGCGGAGGACGCCGCGATCAGGATCAGCACGATGGCGAGCGTATCCACGCATTTTTCCAGCGTCTCCCATACGCCCTTCCAGGTCAGGCCCTTGTAGATGTAGACGCTGACGATCAGCGAGTAGATAACCGCGATAGCGGAGCTTTCGGTGGCGGTAAACGCGCCGAAAATCACGCCCACCACCACGATGAGCACGGCGGCAAGCGCCCAGAACGAGATCAGCAGCTGCTTGAAAAAGTTTTTCAGGGTAAACGGCTGGCCCTTGGGATAGTTGCGCTTCACGGAGATGATGTACGAGCCGATCATCAGCGATACCGCCAGCAGCGCGCCGGGCAGATACCCGGCCAGGAACAGCGCGCCGATGGAAACGCCGCCGGCCGTTGTGGCGTAAATGACCATGTTGTGGCTGGGCGGCACCAGCAGGCCCTCGCACGAGGACGTGATGGTCACCGCCGTGGAAAAGTCGGCGTCGTATCCGTCGTCCACCATCATGGGGATCATGATGGAGCCCAGCGACGCGGTATCCGCCGCCGCGGACCCGGAGATGCCGCCGAAGAAATAGGACGCGACGATGTTCACCATGGCGAGGCCGCCGCGCATCCAGCCGACCAGCGAGTTGGCAAGTTTAATCAGCTTGTCGCTGATGCCTCCGGTGCCCATCAGTACGCCCATGGTGATGAAAAACGGCACCGCCATCAGGCTGAAGGAGCTGATGCCGGTTACCATCTGCTTGCCGAGCGTCGTGGGGCTTTCGCCCATCGACAGCAGGCAGAACAGCGCGGACAGGCCGACCGCGTACGCAATGGGAAACCGCAGAAGAATCATGAGCAGAAAGGTGCTCAGCAGAATAAAGATGGATAAGGATTCCCCGCTCATTCCCAGAAATGTCGCGGTGTTGGAGCTGGCAAGTAAACTCGCTGCCATCATGGGTTCTTCGCCTCCTTATCATCCGTCGTTTCCGCTTGTTCGCAAAGCTGCCGGATCTCCCGGTCGTCCAGCGAGGCTTCCACCGCCGCGGTTTCCAGCTCGCTGCCGGACAGCCCGCAGTTTGGACCGCCGTCCGGCTTCACAAACGCGGCCTTGATATGATTGTATATCGATTCAAGCTCGAAGATAATCATCGCGCCTCCTGCCAGCGGAATGGGAAAATACATCCAAAAGCGGCTCAGCCACGGCAGCGAATCATACCGGCCGAACCGGCCGATCATCTTCGCCTGCGTCCACCCGTAAACCAGCATCACGATGCCCAGCGCCATGACCGCCAGATCCGCCAGAATATCCAGAGAAAAGATGACCTTTTTGGGGAGCTTGCGATCCAGCGCCGTCATACGGATATGGGAACCCTTGCGGATCGCCAGCGCCGCGGAGAGCACCGCCATATAGCTCATCAGAGTCAGCACGATCTGCTCCCCCCAGATCGGCGCGGGAATCAGCTTTGGAAAATACCGGCTGACGACGATCCATGTGGTGACCAGAATATCCGCTGTCAGCAGCAGCTTGCACAGCGTCATAATCACCCGGTACGCGACGTCGTAAACCGGTTTGAGTCTGTCCGCGAATTTAAAAAAACTCGGCATACTGGTTCCTATCTCCCTTCAAAGCAAAACGGAGGCGCAGGGATGTCCCCGCACCTCCGAAGCGCTTGTTGTTACGGGACGGGGATTTGATTATTGCATGTCCAAAATCTGCTGATAGAGCTCAGCCTGATCCGCCGTATAGGCTTCGATCGTGGGCTGGCAGGCTTCTACCCAAGCGGATTTGTCTTCCACGGTCACCACTTTGTAGCCTTCGGCTTCCAGCTGCGCAAGGATTTCGTCTTCCTTGGCCTGGATGTTGGCCTGGTTGTATTCCTGCACGTAGGCAGCGGCTTCCATAATCCAGCCCTGCTGCTCTTCGTTCAGCTTGGCCCATGCGGTGTCGGTGATCACAGCGGAGATGGCGCCCAGGGTGTGGCCGTCGAGGATCAGGGTCGGGGCAACTTCCTGGAACATGTTGGCCTGGTAGTTGGCGATCGGCTGTTCCGCGCCGTCCACATCGCCCTTCTGCAGGCCGGTGTACAGCTCTGTGAAGGTGTAAACGGTCGGGTTCGCGCCGAGGTTCTTCACCATGCCGGTCATGACCGGGTCTTCGGAAACGCGGATTTTGAGGCCGGCGAGGTCTGCGATGCCATCCACTTCAACGCCCGTACGGAAGAAGAAGTGACGGAAGCCCTCTTCGCCGTAGAACAGGCCGCGCAGCGGGATGCCCAGCTCCTGGGGCTGATTGAGGAATTCCTTGGCCAGATCGCTGTTGGCGAATTTCCAGAAGTGCTCACGGCTTACAAACGTGTAAGGGATGGACAGCAGCGTGGATTTCGTGCAGCCATAGCTGGTGAGCGCGAAAGCGGAAACGCGCAGGATGTCCACGCTCGTGCCGCCGCCCAGCAGGTCGTACAGAATCTGGGACTCGGTGCCCAGCGTGCCGGAGTAGTGCGCGTCGATGATGATCTGGCCGCCGGAAAGCTCTTCAACCTTCGCTTTGAAAGCCGCGCCCAGCGTGCCTACGAAGCTTGTCTCCGGGTTGACTTCGGAATACACCAGCGTGATGGGATCATCCGCCAGCGCAACAGCGCTGATGGACATAAGCATTGCGAGCGCAAGAGAGAGAGATAGAAACTTTTTCATGTGTTTGCCTCCTTAGTAGATTTTTGGTTGTTCAGCAGAGCCGCCATTGCTCTTCTGTATTTATCAATATTGTAACATACTAATATATTAGCGTCAATGCCTTTTCCAAAATTTCAAACATTGTATACAAGTTTTCCGCGGCGTCCATCGAAATAAAGCGCGCAAATACTTTTTACATACTAGTATTGAACTTATCCGCCATAATCCTTGTATTCATTCTACAATGGAATTAATACAATGCCTCCGCGCAGCCTTTCGCCGGCCGCCGCCGCAAAAAAATTCGCGGTGTGCGCCCGGGGGCGGGCGGACTTGATTTCGCGCGCCGATTGTGCCACAATCAGGGTGCAATTATTTTTATTCATCAGAAAGCGGAGGCGCTGCATGAGCGAAGAAACGACCATCCGTATTCCCGTCAAACTCGATAAAACCACCTTCCGGCGGTTTGCCACCTTCGATACCATCCGCCGCCAGCACCGTTGGCGGCTTCCCATTGGATTTTTTCTGATTATGACGGGGTTTTCCGTCTACCTCTTTTTCCAGACGGACAAGGTCCAGTCCAGCCTGCTGGGCGGGGTGCTGCTGGCGATCGGGCTGAGCCTGCCCGTGATCTACTTTACGTCCTTCTATCTGACGCTGCGCGAGAACACCATCAAATACTGCCTCCCGCGCCAGGTGTACACCCTGCGGCTTTCGGACGCGGATGTGCACATCCAGTCGGATGTCCACAAGGACGAGGAGCAGACCGTGACGTGGGACAAGCTCTACGCGGCCTACCGCGCCAAGGATGCCGTCTACCTGTATGCGCTGCCCAACAAGGCGTTCCTCCTGCCCAACGGCCAGGCCGACGTCCCCGACGACGAACTGTGGGCCTTCATTCAGGAGAAAATGCCCGCGGGCAAGTGCCGCAGTCTGCGCAGAAAGTGACCGCGGAGCCCTGCCTCCCCCGATCCATATTCGAACCCCGTATCCCGCGGCCGCCTGCCGGCGGGGATGCGGCTTGAACCGTTCGACCCGATAACCGATCCGGCCAACACGGAAAGCTTCTTGAGTCCCGACGGAAGCTTTCGTTTGCGTACGGGCGTTTCGCATCCGCGGCGATCGCCCCGCCGGCCGGCCGTTGCGGAAATACCTATGCGCCACAATTGTCTTCATTCTTGTAAAGATCGGCTCCCGGCCGCCGCGGAGCGCCTGTCTTCCTGTATACTGTTTAATGAAAGAACTGCAGCTTGCATGAAACAGAAACGGAGGTCATGATATGCTCCAAACCGTACATCCGACCCATGGCCGCGCCGCGCTGGCGCTCGCCCTGATTCTGCTTCTCGCCTGCCCGGCCGCCCTGGCGCAGGGCGATACGGCGGAAGCGGCCTATACCACCGTCGCCTCCGCAATCGACGCGCAGGACGCGATCGACGAACAGCTTTTGGCCGAGGCGGAGCTCGGGTACACGTTTGAAGACCCGTTCTGTATGGTCAACCCCTACGGCAGCGTGCCGCTTTGCGCCGTACTCATTTTCGACACGGCGGAGGAAACTGCGGTCACGATGACCGTGAAGGGCCACGCGGAGGAGGACGACGTCACGGCGGAATTCCCCGCCGCCACGCGGCACATCCTGCCGGTTGTCGGCCTGTACGCCGATGAGGAAAACACCGTGGTGCTCACCCTGCCCGACGGCAGTACCTCCACGGTGACGGTTACGACCGAGGGGATCGACAACGAAGCGCTGCTCACCGGCGAGGTGACCGTGCCCGCGGACGGGGAGTATGATTACGGTCAATTGACCTTCGTATCCGTGGGCAACACCAAGTGCATCGCCGCCTACGACAGCAAGGGCGACCTGCGCTACTACGCCCTGTTCCCCTCCAAACGCACCACACCGTTTCGCCAATTGGACAACGGGCACTATCTGGTCGCGCTGGATAATACCGCCGGGGAGACCGAATCGGGCGGCGGGGTGATGGAGGTGGACCTGTGCGGCCGCATCTACAAGCAGTACGTGCTTCCGGGCGGGTTCCACCACGGGCTGATCGCGCTGCCCAACGGCAACATCATGGCCGCCACCTCGCAGGACGATCTCGCCGTGCTGATGGACCGCGTGGTGGAGATCGACCGGGAGACCGGCGACATCGTATAGGATTTCGATCTCAGCGACGTTCTGGATTCCACCGACGGCAGCGGCACCCTGTACAGGGAGACGGACTGGAGCCATATGAACAGCCTGTCCTACGACGAGGCGACCGACAGCGTGCTGATGTCCAACCGCGCCATCGACGCGGTGGTCTGCGTCGATCACGCCACCCAGCAAATCAACTGGATCCTCGGCACCCCGGAGGGCTGGACGAACACGGACCTGTCGCTGTTCTTCACGCCCGCGGACGGGCAGGCGGATTTCGAGTGGCAGTTTGCCCAGCACAACGCCACGTTCCTTGATTCCACGCATATCCTGCTGTTTGACAACGGCACCAACCGCTATAAAACCACCACCGCGGAGGCGGACCAGAACACCGGGCATTACTCCCGCGCGGTGCTCTATGAAATCGACACTGATACCATGACCATCACCCAGCTATGGAGCTACGGCAAGGACCGTGGGCTGGAGTGGCATTCCAAGAGCTTCTGCGGCGCAAGCTACGACGCGGAAAATGACGTGTACTGGATCTGCAGCGGCACCACCTCCTACGATACGGCCACGGATGCCTACGTGGCTACGGCGTCCTATTCCGCCGATTCCACCGTGGAAACGCGGGCGAAGATCGATATGGTGCGCGGCGACGACCTGCTCTACGAGCTCGTGCTGACCGCGTCGTGCTACCGCGCGGAGCGGTACGACCCCTACGCATACGCCGCGATGATGGATCCGGAGACGCCCGGCACCACCTATTCCTATATTGCGGAATAAACCGGAATCAACAGAAAGCCCGGCCCGGACAGCGTACGCTGTCCGGGCCGGGCTTTACAAGCTCCTCTATATCTTGCCGGAAATCACAGTTCCTTGAAGAAGAAAATCTCCGCGGGCTGCTTATACGGCCCCTCATTGAGAATCAGGCATCCCGCGTCCTGATACCCCAATTTCCGGTAGAAGTGCTGGGCGGTTTCGTCGGCCTGCGAGGAGGTCATCACGCTGGAAAAGCCCAGATCGCGCATCTCTTGTTCCCACTGCCGCATGGCGCGGCTGCCGTAACCCTTGCCGCGCGCCGCTTCCTCCAGAAACAGCTGTGTGACAAACGGGATTTCATCCCAGAACAGGTTGTAGCGCAGCACACCGACCGGCGCCGTATCCTCCGTCATCAGATAGCAGCGGCCGGCCTGCAGCTTGCGCGTCAGCTCGCTCTGCGCAATACGCGCGTCGAACGCGCGCCAGATATCAATATCCGCAGCCGTCGCGGTTCGCATCGTAAACATCGTTTCCTCCCTCCCGCCGAAGCGTCCGCCGTATTACAGCGTGATCCAGTACCGCCGGATCACGCGGCCTTCCTCAAAGGCCTCGTTTTCCAGCACGCCGCCGCAGCGCTCGATCGTGCGCGCGGAGGCCGCGTTCGTCTTGTTGCAGGAGAGCAGCACACGGGTCAGCCCCAGCCCGGCGGCGTACGGCAGCACGGCGGTCAGCATCGCCGAGGCATATCCCTGCCGGCGCATGGACGGCCGCACGCCGTACCCGATATTCCCGCCGAACCGGAGCAGAAACGCGTTGAGCTCGTGCCGCAGGCTGATCGCGCCCGCCAGCCTGCCGTCCTCCGCGAAGGCGAAATAGGTGCTCGCGGTCACAAAGCCGGCGGGGGCCTTCGTTTCCATGGCCCAGGTGTTTTCGAGCCATTCCTCGTAGGAATGGCCGTTCAGCCGCGCGGCCATCGGGGTGATCGGCTCGCCGCCCGCTTCCCAATCCCGTGCGAAATCCAGATACGCGTCCTTCATCCAAAGTGCGGGCCGCTGCAGCTCCATATCGTTTCCTTTTCCGCCGTGTGCCGGCTACGGTTTTTTGACAAGCGGATCGGCGTCTTGCCGCAGGTCCGCCAGCAGCTTTTCCAGGGTATCCAGCTCGGTTCCGATTTGCGCAAACGCCGCATCGGGCACGTTGCTGTGCATAAACGCCGTCTCCAGCGCCCGCACCAGCGCGGTCAGGCGCTGGTTGGCGTCCACGAAGGGCTGAAACTGCCCGCTCCGCACCGCGCCGCGGAAGGCGCTCACGTCCCGCTCGATGTACTCGGCGATCGCCGTCGAATCCGCGAACACGCCCGCGCTCATCGGGTAGGGCTTCACGCGCTGGAGATAGTACTGGTCGTCCGCGTTGAGATTGTACACGTAAAACAGCTCCGTGCCGTTCAGATCAAACCGCACGAAGCACACCAGCCCGTGAATCTCCCGCACCGTCGCGCCCATTTGCCGAAGCGTCATGGCGATACTGTCCTGCTGCGCCGAAACGTATTGCATGCGGCGGCAGTGCTGCCGCCCGTCGCCCCCGTGATCCGACACCCAAACCGCCTCCCCGTATCCCTACAGATAAAATAGCGCCAGATACACCGTGGACAGCGCGACGGACAGCGCCATCAGCGGGAACCCGATCTTCAGGTATTGCTTAAAGCTCAGCTCGTAGCCCTGCTTGTGCGCCAGCCCCGCGACCACCACGTTGGCCGAGGCGCCGATCAGCGTGCCGTTGCCGCCCAGGCACGCGCCCAGCGACACCGCCCACCACAGCGGGGCGATATCCACGCCCTGCGCGCCCAGCCCCAGAATAAGCGGGATCAGCGTCGCCACGAAGGGGATATTGTCCAAAAACGCGGAGACGATGGCCGCAAACCAGATCAGCAGGATACCCGCGAGCAGCAGGTTATCCTTCATCACGCCCGTGATCAGCCCCGCCAGCGAGCCGATCAGCCCGACCTCCTCCAGCGCACCCACCAGCACGAACAGCGAGGCGAAGAAGAAGATCGTCGGCCATTCGATGGACAAAAGCGCCTCCTCGATATCGGCGCGGCTGACCAGCACTAAAAGCACCGCGCCGGCGATGGCGATCAGGCCGTTTTCAAACCCGAGCTTATCGTGCAAAACGAACCCGAGCACCACCAGAAAAAGCACCCCGCCGCACTTGTACAGCAGGGGCTTGTCCTTGATGCACACGCTCTCGTCCAGCTCGAAGATCTTCTTTTTGCTCTCGTCGTCCACCTTCAGGCGCTTGCGGTAGATGAGCCACAGCACGAAGAACAGCGCGATAAAGATCACCACGATGATCGGCCCGAGGTTCACGATGAAGTCCGTGAACGTAAGCCCCGCGCGGCTGCCGATCATAATGTTGGGCGGGTCGCCGATCACCGTGGCCGTGCCGCCGATGTTGGAGGCGAGGATCTCCGGGATCAGAAACGGGATGGGCTCTACGTTCAGCTTCTTGGTGATGACGAACGTCATCGGCACGATTAAAAGCACCGTGGTGACGTTATCCAGAAACGAGGAGATCAGCGCCGTGACCACGCATAAAAACACGATGATCCGCCACGGGTCGCCCTTGGCCTTCTTGGCCGAGACGATGGCCAGGTACTCGAACACCCCGGTCTTCTTCACGATGCTCACGATGATCATCATGCCCATCAGCACGCCCAGCGTGTTAAAATCCACGTACGCAAGCGCCGCCGACGGCGAGAACACCTTGAGCAGCAGCAGCAGCGACGCGCCCAGCAGCGCGGCGACCGTGCGGTGCAGCTTTTCGGAGATGATCAGCCCCATCGTGATCACGAAGATGCCCAGGGCAAGGAGGGTCGTCAGCGACATGTTGCTCTCCTGTCGTATGCGTCGTTTGCGCCCGGCGGGCGGTCCGCACCGCCGCGCGTTCAGTCGTCCTGATAGTTGCCGCCCAGCACCGCCCCGTTCAGCTTCCGATAGGAGGTTTCGTGGGTCTGCATCTCCCGGTAATACGCGGGGTTGGTGTATTGGCGGTAGTAATAGCCCTTCATCAGCTCCAGATCCCTGCGGTACTTCTCCACCTCCATGGCGCACACCCGCATCCACAGAAGCCGGTCCACCGAAACCATCAGCACGTCGCCTTCGTCGATCGCGTCCTTCAAAAAGAAATCGTAATCCAGCAGCGCGATGCTGCGCCAGATTTCAAAGATGCCGATGACGACGCCGAGGTCGCCGTACAGATCCTTGCGCTTGTCCGGATACCGCATGGCCAGCGCCTGATAATCCGCGTCGCAGATGAGGAAATCGATATCCGCTCCGGCCTTGCGCATGCCGTAGTATTCCATGGCCGTCCCGCCGATGACGATCGGCTTTCTGGTAAACGGCCAGGGCTCGCTTCCCCATGTTTGGCGTACCCTTGCGGCGGTCTCCTGCATGCGGCGTCCCTCCCGAAAATCGGTTTTCGTACGGCCCGGAAGACGGCGGATAAAGGGCCGCGGCGGCGTGCGTGCGCGGCGCTTTGCCGGATGCGATCAGTATACGCGCAGGCGGCGGCGCAGTCAAACGCCGGCGCATGCGGCGGGAGAAAGACCCGCTTGTATGATATGGTCTGCTTTTAACCATTTAGTCGCAAAAGTGGATTTGATTTGAAATGCCGCGTTTCCGGTGTTATAATGCATACGGCCGTGACCCCGTCAAGCGTTTTCACTCAAGGATGACAGCGTGTTTGGGGCACGGTCGCATTCCGTAGATTGGGAATGCCGGCGGAGGTTTGTACCGGAGCGGTCACGCGGCCGCCGTCGCGGACGAGGAAGAAGGAGAGGGATTTTTTCACGTGTTGTCTTATGAGTTTTTGCTGGATCTTGCGCTGATCCTGCTGTTCACCAAGGTACTGGGGCTGTTTACCCGCAAGCTGCGTATGCCGCAGGTCGTCGGCGCGCTGATCGCGGGCGTGGTGCTCGGTCCTTCCGTCTTGAACCTCCTGCATGATATCACGTTTTTGAAAAAGACGGCCGAGCTCGGCGTGGTCGTGCTGATGTTCGACGCCGGCCTGAACACCGATATCGACGAGATGAAGCACGCGGGCAAGGCCTCCTTCATCGTGGCGCTGATCGGTGTGCTGGTTCCGCTGCTGGGCGGCTTCGGCATCGCGACGCTGTTCCACATCGGCAATCCCGATCTGGGCACCAGCGCGTTTTTGCAGAACGTGTTCATCGGCGTTATCATTACGGCCACCTCGGTGAGCATCACCGTGGAAACCCTGCGCGAGCTGGGCAAGCTTTCCACGCACGTCGGCAGCACGGTGCTGGGCGCGGCGCTGATCGACGATATCATCGGCATCATCGCCCTGACCATCGTCTCCTCCACCGCGGACGCCAGCGTCAACGTGGTGATGACGCTTTTGAAGATCCTGCTGTTCTTCGTGTTCGTGGCGGGCGCGGGCTATATCTTCTACCATCTGTTCCAGTATTTCAACAAGCGCGATAACCGCGATCTGCGCCGCTACGTGATCATCAGCTTTGTATTCTGCCTGCTGCTGGCGTTCAGCGCGGAGCACTTCTTCGGCGTCGCGGATATCACCGGCGCGTTCTTCGCGGGCCTGATCATCAGCCATACCGAGCGCACCAAGTATCTGGCGAGCCGGTTTTCCACGCTCTCCTACATTCTGCTGTCGCCGATCTTCTTTGCAAGCATCGGCCTGAACGTGGACTTCTCCAACGGGATCTCCACCAGCATTCTGATCTTCGCGGGCGTGCTGCTGCTGGTGGCCGTCCTGACCAAGGTTATCGGCTGCGGTCTCGGCGCCAGGATGTGCGGGTATTCGGGCCGTGAATCGCTGCAGATCGGCGTGGGCATGATGAGCCGCGGCGAGGTCGCGCTGATCATCTCGCAAAAGGGCGCGGCGCTGGGACTGCTGTCCACGATCTACTTCGGGCCGATCATCCTGCTGGTGATCTGCACGTCCATCATTACCCCGATTATCCTGAAGCTCGTCTTCTGCGAGCCCGGCGATAAAAAGAAAGGCGGCGGCAGGCTCGCCTGCATGCTGCACCGCAGCAAGCCCCTGCCCGCCCCGGCGGACGCCGAGCACCCCAGCTGCAATATCGCGCCGGCCAGCGAGTAAAAACCCCCCCCGGCGCGGCAAACGGCTACTGCGTCTGATACACGCTCACCGACGGGAAGGCGATGCCGACGCCCACGGCGATGGTCGTGTCGAGGACGGCGCGGTTGACGCGGTCCTTGACGGTCAGCATTGCGTAATAGTCGGATTTGGACGTCCGGTAGATGACGTTGACATTGAGGGAGGAATCGGCAAAGGCGTCGAACCACACCTTGATGCTGTCGTCGAGTACGTCCGGGTCCGCAAACAGCAGCTTTTCCACGGCTTTGACGAACGCCTCCAGCTTTTCGGGGGGCGTTTTGTATTCCAGCCCCACCGTAAAGCTCACGCGGCGCTGGGAGCGCTTGGTTTCGTTATAGATCACGGCGGTGGCGAGGTTGGAATTGGGCGCGGTCACCAGACTGCCGGAGAGCTGGCGGATGCGCGTGGAGCGCAGGCCCACGTGCTCGACGTTTCCCTCCAGATCGCCGGAGACGACGATGTAATCGCCCACGTCGAAGGGCTTGTCGAGCATGATGGAGATGGAGCCGAAGAAATTGGACAGGCTGTCCTGCGCGGCCAGCGCCACGGCAAGGCTGGTGATGCCGAGCCCGGCGATCAGGCCCGAGAGGTTGCCGACCCACAGCGTGAGGATGGAGACCGAGGCGATCAGGTATACGGTAAAGCGGATGCCGCTGATCAGGAAATTGCGCGCCGTGAGGTTGAACTTGTCGGGCTTGCGCTTGGCCCTGGCGCTGAACAGCCAGTCCACGGCGGTCATCAGCACGCGGTAGAGCGTCATAAACGCCAGCAGCAAAAGCACGGTGGTCAAAACGCGGTCGATGAGCTTGGCCGCCGCATCCGGCAGATCGATCGACGGCAGGGCGAGCAGCAGGACGCTGAAAAACAGCAGATAACCCAGCAGCTGGGTCAGGCTTTGCCGGAGCTGCTCGTACTTTTTGGGATCCCTGCGCTTGACCGCGGACAGCGCGATGCGCAGGATGAGCGAGACCAGCGGCCGCTTGATCACGAACATCACCACGATCAGCCCGCAGGCGATCAGCAGCGTGGTGAGATCGACGGATTGAAAGTATGCCTGAATGTCGGCCATTATGATCTCCTTTCGGTAAGCGGACCGCAGTGAACGGTAGCGTAAGGCTGCGCAGGCTACGGAAAAACGGCGGTCAATCCAGCCGCGTCAGCGTCCCGCCCCTGATCTCCACGGGGTTCTCGCGGTTGACGCGCACCCAGGCGGAGGCGGCGGAGGGATTGTAAACAAAGGCGTTATCGGCGGCGAACCGGAGCCGGCTCCAGACCTGCGTGTAATCGTAGATTTCGATGTTGGTGGCGTACCACGTATCCGCGCGTCCGCCCATCGCGGCGCAGAAATCCTCGATCAGGCCCCAGTTGCTGTCGCTATCAAACTCGTAGCTGTGGCCCCACACGTAAAACAGGCGCTGGTTGATGTCGCGGTCGGGCAGGTTGAACTGCTCGGCCATCTCCATCAGACGGTGGTTGTGGTGGCAGGTGGCCTTCCACTGCAGAAAATCGGTCGGCATATCAAAATTGAAGCTGTCGCCCACGACGCGGGAATAGACAATGCCCAGCGACGGCAGCATGGAGCGGATCTCCGCCGTGTGCGAGCCGAAGGGATAGCTCAATCCGCGCACGGGAACCCCGCACAGGGTCTCCAGATTGACGCGGTCGGCCAGCACCTCCTGCGCCACGTTCGTCAGCGGGCAGCGGTTGATGTTGGGGTGCGTGGCGGTGTGGCAGGAGATTTCGTGGCCCCTGTATACGGCAGTCACCTCATCCTTTTGCAGGTACCGCTCGGCGGTGCCCAACATCGCCGAGTTCAGGTGGAACGTGCCTTTGATGCCGTTGCGGTTGAAAATCTCCGCCAGGCGGCGGTCCTGCCATACGCCGTCGTCGTAGCTCATGGTCAGGCATTTGTTTTTCCCGCCGGGGAAACAGGTGGTTAC
>Ga0116164_10000519_pt1 | contig 33188 bp, 24 predicted proteins | sample AD_UKC109_MetaG_FD_89888 | JGI IMG/M metagenome (GOLD analysis project Ga0116164, IMG submission 89888) | Active sludge microbial communities of municipal wastewater-treating anaerobic digesters from Hong Kong - AD_UKC109_MetaG | ecosystem: Engineered > Bioreactor > Anaerobic > Digestate... | reverse complement strand
ATTGGAATGTCAGAATCGCGCACCAGTGAAATCGTATCCAGCAGTGTTCCGTCACCACCAATTGAGAAAAGGATATCAGCGTTATTTCTCAACTCTGCATGTGTGTTGAAAACATTTAAAGGGCATTGAAAAAATACTTTTGCCCGTATTTTTTCGTAAAATGGTTCATACACCAGAAGAGAACACTGCAACAAATCAAGCTTGTTTAATAGTTGCTGAAGATATGTAACACCTTGCTCGTCAATAGATTTACCGAACAGGGCTATTTTTTTTGGCATGATGTGTTATTTTTAAACTTTTAGACAAAAGTATCTGGTTTTTTTAAAACCGGTTAGCAGGGATAATCAGAATTAAACGAAGCCTGCCTGCATTGAACGCCTGCCACTTCACAACAGCAAGAAAAATTATTTTTGCAATCATTTTCTAAAAAAAGGTACTGATTTTCAATTTATAGCTGTTAACGTAAAACAGATTTTTTAAAAAATATTTATAACCAATTGATCAAGCATAGTTTTGAATGGTTTTTTGCTGTATTACTGATTTTTAGTTTACATTGTAAGGGTCAGCAATATTACAGTTATGACCCTGTGAAATTCAACAAGGATTACCTCTTGTCAATTGCCGGAGATGTTGCGGCTACAGCAACCAGCCCGGTCAGGTGGAAAAAGAATCAATGGATCGGAGCAACAGCAGTTGGGGGAGCCACACTTTTTTTGATTACCCGTGATAAGAATATTCGGAATTTTTGTCAGAGAAATGTTTCGGAGGCTGGCCATAAATTGTCAATGTATGTTTTTGATCCTATGCCAACATACTATTTTGGAGCTTTCACCGGGGGTATGTATCTTTTTGGAGTGCTAACCCGGGATTCGAAAACAGAAACAGCTGCATTACTTGCCGGAAAAACAGCGTTGATATCGGCCGGCTATGCTACATTTTTCAAAGGTGTTTTTCAAAGATACCGACCAAACGAAGGTTCTTTTCCTGATCCAGAGGCATGGGAAGGCCCTTTTGGCGATTTTTCCCATGGTTCTTTTCCTTCGCGGCATGCAGCAATATCGTTTTCAGCAGCCACCGTGCTTGCTGATTTCTACAGCGAAAAACGATGGGTCGCTATTGTGGCTTATTCATTGGCTTCGATGATTACACTTTCACAACTGCATGAAGATCAACACTGGGCTTCAGATGCACTGGCAGGTGCAGCATTAGGGTTTGCCATTGGGAAACTGGTATCAAAAAGAAATATAACCATTCATATTTACTGACCCATTCTCCAGGATTTTTTAAATTAGCTTTAAACTGACAGATTTAGAATTGCGTTTCTTTTATATTGGTTTATCGTGGGTTTACGCGATATTGGGAAAATTCATCAAAGCACCCGAACAGTGAACAATGTAAATCATAAAAGCAGTTCTTAATAATGTTGTTGGGGTTATCGGTGTATCCCATTGAAACAAAACAACTTAACAATATTTAACAGCCCGACAAGAACCAATGGAAAACTGGCTGGTTGTATAATAAGAAGTACTTTTGCAAAAACTAATCAATAAATAATTATGACTTACGACGTAATAGTAATAGGAAGCGGACCTGGAGGATATGTAGCTGCCATAAGAGCATCACAACTCGGAATGAAAGTAGCCGTTGTTGAAAAAGAATCTCTTGGTGGTATCTGTCTTAATTGGGGATGTATTCCAACAAAAGCATTGCTTAAAAGTGCACAGGTTTTTAATTACATGAAACATGCTGCTGATTATGGAATTAAACTGGAAAAATCCCCTGAACCTGATTTCCAGGCTATGATTAAACGCAGCAGGGATGTGGCTGGCGGAATGAGTGCCGGGGTTAATTTTCTTTTTAAAAAAAATAAAATTGAGGTAATCTCCGGTACCGGAAAAGTTTTAAGTGGTAAAAGGGTTGAAGTTACTGACGAAAAAGGTGGCAAAACCGAATATAGTGCAAGTCATATCATCATTGCTACCGGTGCCCGATCACGTGAATTGCCCAATCTGAAGCAGGATGGGGAAAAGGTAATTGGTTATCGTCAGGCAATGTCGCTCGGGGAACAACCAAAAAGTATGGTTGTAGTTGGTTCCGGTGCCATCGGGTCAGAGTTTGCTTATTTTTACAACGCTATCGGAACTGAAGTAACACTTGTTGAGTACATGCCTAATATTATTCCTCTGGAAGATGAGGAAATTTCAAAGCAACTTGCCCGTTCATTCAAAAAAGCCGGTATTAAGGTGATGACGGATTCTACCGTAGAAGCAACTGATACATCAGGTAAAGGTTGTAAAGTAACCATTAAAACACGGAAAGGTGAAGAGCAAATTGAAGCTGATATCGTGCTTTCAGCAGTTGGTATCACAACCAATCTCGAAGGTATTGGCCTGGAGGAAGTTGGAATAAAAACGGATAAAGGCAAAATAATAGTGGACGATTTTTACAAAACCAATGTAGAAGGGTATTACGCCATTGGTGATATAGTCCGAGGACCAGCTCTGGCACATCTTGCTTCACATGAAGCTATAACCTGTGTCGAAAAAATTGCCGGAAAAGATGTTCATCCGATTGATTACGCCAACATTCCCGCATGTACATATACCGTACCTGAAGTTGCATCGGTAGGAATGACCGAGAAGCAGGCCAGAGAAGCAGGCTATGAAATTAAAGTCGGAAAATTTCCTTTTACAGCATCAGGCAAAGCTAGTGCTGCCGGGAATAAAGATGGTTTTGTAAAAGTTATTTTTGATGCCAAATATGGTGAGTGGCTTGGTGCTCACATGATTGGCGAAAATGTAACTGAAATGATTGCTGAAGTAGTTGTAGCCAGAAAGCTTGAAACCACAGGTGAAGAAATCATTAAAACAATCCATCCTCACCCCACCATGTCGGAAGCCATTATGGAAGCAACTGCTGCTGCTTATGACGAGGTGATTCATCTCTGACAAAATGAGTTTTATAAGGATGATATTTTGAGGCTGTCTATAAAAAGCGTTGCTGAAATTTTGGCTGACACTTAAAGACAGTCTCATTTTTTTGGTTTGTGGCTGCTGCTCAGGAAACAAAATGAGACCATTCATTCAGAAAACATTCCTTACCTTTGCCCGTTATAATTAGCTAAAAACCAACTAAAATGAATCAACGCCTACACTCAGGTTTTGTTCTTATTCTGCTACTATTGCTTGCGGACGGTTTCCTGTTTGCACAACATCCTGAAAATCCTTTTAAAGATAAATCAAAAGCTTACCGCATCTATACATTTGATATTAAGGAAAATATTGCCCCACCGGTCTGGCATGTTACAAAAAAAGCGTTGCAAACAGCCCGCGACACCGCAGCCGACCTCGTCATCATTCAAATGAACACCTATGGCGGGATGTTGGAATCAGCCGACTCCATCCGCACAGCCATTTTGCATTCTACAATTCCTGTCTGGGTGTTTATTGATAACAATGCTGCTTCTGCCGGTGCTTTGATTTCTATTGCCTGCGACAGCATTTACATGCGCCCGGGAGGAAGTATTGGTGCTGCTACTGTTGTTGACCAGGCAGGGGAAGTTGTCCCCGATAAATACCAGTCATACATGCGTTCAATGATGCGCTCTACAGCAGAAGCGAAAGGGCGTGATCCAAAAATTGCGGAAGGAATGGTTGACCCCAGGATAAAAATTCCTGGCGTTTCAGATTCAGGTCAGGTTATCACGTTTACCACTTCCGAAGCCATTAAATTCGGATTTGCAGAGGGGGAGGCCGACAATCTTCAGGATGTTCTTGAAATAGCCGGCATCAACGAATACAAAATCATCAGGCATGAGTTAAAATTTACAGATCGTATTATCCGGTTTTTAATTAACCCTGTCGTTTCGGGGATTCTCATCATGATAATTATTGGCGGTCTCTACTTTGAACTGCAGACTCCCGGTATAGGTTTTCCGATAGCAGCTTCAATTGTTGCAGCAATGCTGTACTTCATGCCCCTCTATATCGAAGGTATTGCCACGCACTGGGAAATTATCATGTTTATAGCCGGAGTAATTTTAATAGCAGTAGAGCTGTTTGTTCTGCCCGGATTTGGTGTAGCCGGTATTTCAGGTATCGTGCTTGTGGTGGCCGGGCTTGCATTTGGAATGGTTGATATCCAAAACTTTGAGGCTGGCAGTTTTCCGTTTAGGGGATTGTTGACCTCGTTGTTTATTGTAATTATTGCAGCTTTTGTCTCGCTTACTCTTTCATTCTGGATAAGTAAAAAACTTTTTACCACCACCACTTTTGGGGAACTTGCACTTCGTAAAACACAGGAGCGCGACCAGGGATATACTTCAGCCAATGATGATTATATGAAAATGATTGGCAGGGAAGGTATAGCCAAAACTGTACTCCGGCCTGCCGGGAAAATTCTTATTGATGACGAAACCTATGATGCAACAGCCGAATCAGGTTTTATTGAAAAAGGGGAACCTGTAAAAGTTGTAAAGTACATCAATGCACAGCTTTTTGTGCGGAAAAGAATTTAGCCTTATCACTTATCAACATTTTACTTTCATTTCATTTACAGGGGAATGAATACTGTTGAACCCGATTTATTTACTTTTGCAAAAATTTTCTAAAAGATATGCTTGAAAAACTTGAAGCCATCAAGAAAAAATGGAAGGACATTGAATTGAAGATGAATGAACCAACGGCAATAGCCGATATGAAAATGTTTATCAGACTCAATAAAGAATATAAAGATTTGCAGCCAATTGTTGAGGCTTACGACGAGTTAAGTATGATTATCAGCAACATCGAATCAGCAAAAGATGTTTTAAAAACTGAAAAGGATGAAGAATTTCGCAGTATGGCCAAGGAGGAGTTGGCTGATCTGACCGAAAAACGCGAAGCCCTCGAAGAAAAAATACGCCTGATGTTAATCCCTGTTGATCCGACTGACGAAAAAAATGCCATAGTAGAAATCAGAGCCGGGACTGGTGGAGATGAAGCCAGCATTTTTGCCGGCGACCTCTACCGTATGTACAGCAAATTTGCCGAATCCAAAGGCTGGACAGTTGAGTTCGTTGATGCAACTGAAGGAACTGTTGGCGGGTTTAAGGAAATTATCTTCAATATCAAGGGCAATAATGTTTACGGCCAGATGAAATATGAATCCGGTGTGCATCGGGTACAACGCGTTCCGGTGACCGAAACGCAGGGTCGTGTACACACTTCCGCCGCATCTGTTGTTGTGCTGCCGGAAGCCGATGAATTTGACATTGAGCTTAATCCGGCCGACATTCGCAAAGACACGTTCTGTTCGTCAGGTCCGGGAGGGCAATCAGTCAATACCACTTATTCAGCTATCAGATTAACCCATATTCCTACCGGAATTATGGCCTCCTGCCAGGATCAGAAATCACAGATAAAAAATTATCAGAAAGCGCTCTCAGTGCTTAGAACAAGGATCTATGAACTGGAGTATCAGAAGTATCTCGACGAAATATCTTCCAAGCGAAAAACCATGGTTTCAACCGGCGACCGTTCGGCAAAAATCAGAACTTACAACTATCCTCAGGGGCGCGTCTCAGACCATCGGATCGGGCTTACCCTTTATAACCTGCAATCAATAGTTGATGGAAATATTCAGGAACTTATTGACCAGTTGCAACTGGCTGAAAATGCAGAGCGACTCAAAGCTGAAATAGAAACAAGTTGATTTTGCCCAATAAAAGAAAAATTATTAAATGATTAAAATTCAGATTAATGGAAAATTTGGAGTATAATACACAACGCCCTCAGCTTCCTTTACCAGAGTACGGAAGAAATTTACATAAAATGGTGGACAGGGTGGTCAAAACAAATGACCGTGAAAAAAGAACCCAGTATGCTCATCAGCTCATTGAAATAATGGTGCAGTTACATGCTACTGCAAAGGATTCACCAGAGCTCAGACACAAATTATGGGATCACCTCTTCATAATGTCCGATTTTAAACTTGATGTGGATTCTCCTTTTCCTGTTCCCGACCGACAGGTGCTTACCAAGTCCCCTAAACATCTTTCCTATCCGAAAGGAGCAATGAAGTACAATTATTATGGGAGAAATATCCAGGAAATCATCGAAAAAGTTGCAGAAATGGAAGATGGAACAGAAAAAGAAACCCTCATAAAAAATATTGCAAATCAGTTAAAAAAATCTTACCTGATCTGGAATCGTGACTCTGTTGATGATACTGTAATAGCAAAGCACCTGGAAGAAATGTCCAAAAATCGCCTTCGAATTTCTGAAGACCTTCAGTTGAAACATACCAACGAAATCCTTAATCAGCAGGGAGTAAAGAAGAAACCAAAAAGATCTTCTAAAAGTCAGGGACAGCGTCGAAAAAACAAATATAATAACCAGCAGGGATAAATATTTCAGCTAAGGCTGAAATTTTCCGGCCTGTGACCTGAGAAAACAACCACATTCGTTTTGTGCTCTTACTGTTTTTCATGTCTAAGCTCCGGAAGAGTTTCCTATGACAGGACATTTTCGTAACTACCAACTTAACATAATTAATAAGCAATGAGTTCTTTTGTTATTCAGGGAGGGAAAAAACTAAGCGGTTCGATAACTCCGCAGGGGGCAAAAAACGAAGCACTTCAGGTAATCTGCGCCGCGCTGCTTACTCCCGAAAAAGTCACCATTTCAAATATCCCTTTGATCAGCGATGTTATCAACCTGATTGATTTGATGAGTGATCTGGGTGTAAAAGTTGGTAAAAAAAATCTGAACACCTACACGTTCGAAGCTGTAAACATCAACCTCGATTATCTGCGCACTGATACATTCCGAAAAAAGGGTGCAAGTCTTCGCGGTTCAATCATGATATTAGGCCCCCTGCTCACTCGTTTCGGTATGGGATATATCCCTCAGCCCGGTGGCGATAAAATCGGACGCCGAAGGCTCGACACCCATTTCATTGGTTTGCAGAAGCTTGGTGCAAAATTCGATTACAGCTTTGATGAACATTTTTATAAAGTGGATGCTTCACACCTTCGGGGAACTTACATGTTGCTCGACGAGGCTTCAGTAACAGGTACTGCCAATGTAGTCATGGCAGCCACACTTGCCAAAGGTACTACAACAGTGTTTAATGCCGCCTGCGAACCATATGTGGTGCAATTGTGCAAAATGCTCAACCAGATGGGAGCTAAGATTACAGGAATTGGTTCAAATTTGCTGACCATCGAAGGAGTGGATCAATTACACGGCTGCGAACACATACTGCTGCCTGATATGATTGAAATCGGCAGTTTTATCGGCCTGGCAGCAATGACTCAGTCAGCGATTAGAATCAATGGTGTGGACGTCAGTCAGTTGGGTATTATTCCCGATGTTTTCAGAAAGCTTGGTATTGTTGTTGAAGAGCACGAAAAAACATTGGTTATTCCTGAGCAGGAAATTTATGAAGTAGATACCTTTCTTGATGGAAGCATCATGACGATTGCTGATGCACCATGGCCCGGTTTTACACCCGACCTTATAAGTATTGCTCTTGTGGTTGCCATTCAGGCAAAAGGAAGTGTGCTCATACACCAGAAAATGTTCGAAAGCCGTTTGTATTTTGTTGATAAGCTGATCGACATGGGTGCACAGATTATTTTGTGTGACCCCCACCGTGCAACAGTTATCGGGCTAGGGCGAAAATACAAGTTGCGAGGACTGCGCATGAGTTCACCGGATATCAGAGCCGGTGTGGCATTACTGATTGCCGCACTTTCGGCAAACGGTGAAAGTATCATTGACAACATTGACCAGATTGACAGAGGCTATCAGCATATTGACCTGCGGCTCAAAGCTTTGGGAGCAGAAATTGTGAGACTATAAATCTTAAAAATCCGTCAGAATAACGATTATGTCGTAAATCAAACCGTTATTTGTATCAGTTATGCCAAAATCTGCATCAGGAATATTTTTAATTTTTGTTTTGCTGGCGATACTTTCATCAGATATTTTTGCTCAAACTCCAGCAAAACTCTTTACAGGAATCGAAGTTGGGAACCTTGCACCTGACATCTCAATGACAGATACAAACGGAAGCATTCTGGAACTTAAAAATTTGCGTGGAAATATTGTTTTTATTTCGTTTTGGGCAGCATGGTGTCGTCCCTGCCGATACGAAAACAAAGTACTGGTGCAGATTTTTAATAGTTATTATGATAAGGATTTTGGTGATGGAGCAAAGTTTCGGATTTTCAGTGTATCGTTGGACAAAACACGTGAAAACTGGATTAATGCCATCCATAAGGACGGATTATGGTGGCCCGAACATGTCAGCTCACTGCAGGGATGGGATTCACCGGTGGCTAAAACTTATGATATCAGAGCTATTCCTGCTAATGTTCTGCTTGATAAAAATGGCCTTATTATCGCCAAAAACCTGAAGATTGAACAATTAAGTGAATTTTTAGATGACCTTTTAATGTAACCAATTAGTACGAATGATACAGGTTATGACATTCTGACGTTAACTCATTGATTGGCAAAAATTTTGTTAGTTGAGATAAAAATTCAATATATAGCAGTAATCTATTGATTATTAAAACACAAGAATCATGGCTGAAGAAAAAAAAGTTGATCCGGAAAAACAAAATGAAGAAATAATTGACCAGCAATCGGTCACAAATGCAGAAAATAACAAAAAGGATGAAACTTTAAAAGACAAGGGAAAAGATAAAAAAACTGTTTTTAATAAAAGCCGGATAGTTTCAAAGAAATATGAAGAAAAAATCGCTGATCTCGAAAACAGGCTGAATGAACTCAATGACAATTATCTTCGTTTGTTTTCTGAATTTGATAACTACAGAAAGCGAACCAACCGTGAACGACTTGATCTACTCAAATCAGCATCTGAAGAAACAATTATAGGTCTTCTTCCGGTACTTGACGATTTTGAACGTGCAATTGCAGCAGTTGAAAAAAATGGGATAACCGGCATTGATGCTGATGGAATAAAATTGATATACAATAAACTATTGAACATTTTAAAAAAGAAGGGTCTCGAACCTTTGCAGGCAGAAGGCGAGGTTTTTAATACCGATTTTCATGAAGCTTTAACCACTGTACCAGCTCCAGATGACGATATGAAAGGAAAGGTGATCGAAGAGGTAGAAAAAGGGTATCTCCTGAACGGAAAAGTGATTCGGTTTGCCCGTGTAATTGTTGGGCAATAATTTCGGGATCAATGTAAAATTAAATGAAACTATGTCAAGAAGAGACTATTACGAAATACTTGAAATTTCAAGAGATGCCAGCGATGCTGATATTAAAAAAGCCTATCGCAAAATGGCGCTGAAATATCATCCTGATAAAAATCCGGGCATTAAAGAGGCGGAGGAAAAGTTTAAAGAAGCCGCCGAAGCATATGAGGTTCTCAGTGATCCAAACAAGCGGGAGCGATACAATCGTTATGGGCACGACGGAGTAAACAGTCAGGGCGGCGGTATGTCCATGGATGATATTTTCTCTCATTTTGGTGATATTTTCGGAAGTGCTTTTGGTGGTTTTGGTGGTGGTTTTGGAAGCAGTTTTGGCGGTGGTACACGCCGGCGTGTCAACCGGGGATCGAATCTTCGTGTAAAAGTAAAATTGTCTCTCGAGGAAATTGCCGAAGGGGTTGAGAAGAAAATCAAGGTTAATAAATACATTAAATGTGACGCTTGTTCAGGAACAGGAGCACTCAACGGTTCAGCATACAGCACCTGCCAGACCTGCCATGGAACAGGTCAGGTAACCCGTGTAACAAGTACTTTTCTAGGACAGATGCAAACTACAACAACATGTCCGACCTGTGGTGGTGAAGGGCGCACAATCACACAAAAGTGTCCGGTTTGTGGTGGCGATGGAATTGTTAAGGGGGAAGAAATAATAACCATAAATATTCCGGCCGGTGTGGCTGATGGAATGCAGCTATCGGTGAGTGGTAAAGGAAATGCAGCTGCAAGAGGCGGAATCAACGGAGACCTGATCATTATCATCGAAGAAAAAGAACATGAAGACCTCGTCAGAGATGGAAATAATTTGATTTACGAAAAATATATCTCCTTTCCTGAAGCAGTTCTTGGCTGTCAGGTAGATGTTCCTACACTTGAGGGGAAAGCAAGAATAACCCTCGATCCGGGTATTCAAAGTGGAAAAGTGCTCCGGTTGAAAGGTAAAGGACTCCCAAGTGTTGACAGATATGGAAAAGGCGACCTTCTGGTTAATATTAATGTGTGGACACCTGAGCGTATCAGCAGGGAAGAAAAAGCACTCCTCGAAAAAATGGCTGCCTCGCCAAATTTTCAACCTGCACCTTCAAAAAGCCAAAAAAACTTTTTTAACCGAATGAAGGAGTATTTTCATTAATTCCTATGGATAGAACACTTTTAACCGGAATTTTTAAACCGAAAACTGACTTTGTCTTAGGCTTCAGGTATGCATGAACTTATGTTTTAGTTGTAAGAAAATGACAGTTGATAATTATCTTACTGAAAAAGTTGGTTTTTACTTTTGTCATTTCATTGATTTACCTAAACCCATCTGCTTATGGAAACACTAATCATAAATAAGGTAAGCAAGCAGTTTACCGGTCACAGAGCTTTGCACCAGGTTAGTATTGCCGTTCCAAAAGGAAGTATCTTTGGTTTGTTAGGACCAAATGGTGCCGGAAAGACCACACTCATCCGTATTGTAAACCGTATTACAGCTCCCGACGAAGGAGAAATATTGTTGAATGGCAAGGCAATCTCTCAGGAAGATGTTTTAAGAATTGGCTACCTGCCTGAAGAACGCGGGTTGTATAAAAAAATGAAAGTTGGTGAGCAGGCACTTTATCTGGCTCAGCTAAAAGGGTTAAGTAAGGCCGAAGCCATTATCAGATTGAAATTCTGGTTTAAAAAATTTGAAATTGACGGATGGTGGAATAAAAAAGTGGAAGAACTTTCGAAGGGAATGCAGCAGAAAATTCAATTTGTTGTAACAGTGGTACATCAGCCCGATTTGTTGATATTTGATGAGCCTTTCAGCGGGTTTGATCCCATTAATGTAAATTTGTTGAAAGACGAAATACTCAGGATCAGGGAACAGGGAGCTACCATCATTTTTTCGACACATAACATGGCTTCTGTTGAAGAGTTGTGCGATCATATAGCTCTTATCAATCAATCGGAGAAAATACTGGATGGTCGCGTTGACGAAATTAAACAAACGTACAAGAAGAATTTATTTGAATTGATTTACAGCAATACAGGACGTTCCATTTCATCCATTCTCCCTGCAAAATATCACTTGATCAGTGAAGAAAGTCAAAATGGATTTGCCAAAGCAAAAATTCAGATTCCGGCAGGTGATTCTCCCAACGAACTGCTCAGACTTGCCATTTCGGAAGTGGAAGTACACGGAATGGCTGAATTACTACCGACAATGAACGATATTTTTATTTCAAAAGTAAGTGAATTCAAAAAATCATCGGGCCATGAACAAAATTAAAATCATCATACTGCGTGAATACCTCACAAGGGTCAGGAAAAAATCATTTATTGTGATGACCATTTTAGGGCCAATACTCATGGCTTCAATCTGGGTATTACCGGTGATACTTGCAACCATTTCGACAGATGAACAAACCGTTCAGGTACTTGACGAAACAGGGTTGTTTGTACATCGTTTCACTGATACAAAAACCATCAGATTTGTACCGATCAGCATGGATATTGAGAAAGCAAAAGAAAACCTGTTTAAAACCGGTAATGACGGACTTCTCTGGATTCCAAAAACTGAGCTGAGTGTACCTTCATCAGGTATTTATTATTCTACCGGACAAGCATCACTCGAAGTTATCTCGCACATCAAAAGTATAATGAAAAATGAAGTGGAAAGTCTCAAACTTGAAGCTTCGGGAATTGACCCTGAAATACTTAGGTCAATAAAATCCACTATTGTTTTAAATACTATAAAAATCAGTGAAAGTGGTGATGAAGAAAAGAGTTTTACCGAAATCAGTATGGGAGTGGGCTTGTTTTCCGGTGTGTTGATTTACATGTTTATTTTCATTTTTGGCTCTCAGGTAATGCGCGGGGTGATGGAAGAAAAGACAAACCGCATTGTGGAGATCATCATTTCATCGGTAAAACCATTTGAACTAATGATGGGAAAAATTGTCGGTGTCGCTCTTGTCGGTCTTACACAATTTCTGTTGTGGATTGTGCTGACACTTGCAATTGTTACGTTCGTGCAGTTCACAATGCTTGATGCCAACATACTGTCAGGCACGGAACAGATTTATACAGGTCAGTCTAAAGTGCTTGATGCAGATCAGTTGCAACAAATTTCGGAACAGATGCAATCAAAGGATTCCATAAATTTTCAGATCATTGAGGCCATCAGTTCCATAAATTATGGAGTAATGATTGGTGCTTTCCTTTTCTTTTTTCTTGGCGGGTATTTGCTTTATGCTGCCATGTTTGCTGCAATAGGTTCTGCAGTAGATAACGAAACAGATTCACAACAATTTATGTTGCCGGTAACCATTCCGCTTATTCTGTCAATGGTTATGCTGGGTTTGATTATCAACAACCCGTCGGGTCCGGTAGCATTTTGGTTTTCAATTATTCCATTCACTTCACCGATTATAATGATGTTGCGTATCCCGTTTGGCGTTCCACACTGGCAGGTAGCACTTTCGGCTGTTTTACTTATTCTTGGATTTATTTTCACCACCTGGCTGGCTGCAAAAATTTATCGCACCGGTATCCTTATGTATGGGAAAAAAGTGAACTATGCAGAATTGTGGAAATGGCTCAAGCACAATTGATAAACTTCTAATAACTATTCCAATCATTTTGCCCTGTTGATATTTGATAAACTTAAACAGTCCTGTCTCGTAAATGAATTATTACAGCGTAACAATTTTCCCCAAAGAACCATTGACTGAAAGTTATGCAGAAATAATTTCTGCCTGGCTCAGTGACGCCGGCTTTGAAAGTTTCACCGAAGATGAAAAAAGCATCAGTGCTTTTATACCTGAAGCCGGTTTCAATAATAAATTAGTTACAGATTTGCTTGAATGGATTAATCAACAAACTGCCATCGAATGGAATATGGAACTGATTCAGGAAAAAAACTGGAATGAAGAATGGGAAAAGAATTATGAACCGGTTATAATTTCAGGAAAATGCATCGTTCGCGCTCCTTTTCATCATCCTGTGCCCAACATTGAATTCGATATTGAAATTATGCCAAAAATGTCATTTGGAACAGCTCATCACGAAACCACCCGCATGATGATTGAATTTCTTCTTGATCATAACTGGTCGGATAAAAAGGTTCTGGATATGGGCAGCGGTACTGGTGTTCTGGCAATTCTGGTATCAAAAATGGGTGCCGAAAGTGTCCTGGCTGTTGACAACGATAAATGGGCCTACGAGAATGCTCTTGAAAACATCAGTCGAAACCAATTAAAAAATGTACAGGTCATGCAAGGGGATCAAAAGCTTATTGCTGGGAAATTTTTTGATGTAATCCTTGCCAATATTAACAGGAATGTTTTATTGGAACATACACCGGCATATCTGCAATCACTCAGGCCCGGAGGCAGAATTTATATGAGTGGATTTTACGAAGAAGATATTCCGGTTATCATGGCAGAACTTGAAAGAAATAACCATCACCTACTGAGTAAAAAGCAGTTAAATAAATGGGTAGCTCTTGCAGTTGGTTAATTCTTTTTTTGCTGAAAAATTAAAATTTTGCAGTAATCCTTCAATTATTCTCCATCGGTTTTGATCCCAAGCTCACCAACCTGAATAATGTCTGTAAGGTTGAGCGATTCATGCGTTTTTCCAATGTAGGCAATTGTCTTACAATTGCATGCAATCCATTCCTCATTTAGCTGATAACTGTAGCGCTTGCTGAAAGCGCTTCCTGCTATAATATTTCCCCCGGGATTGATGGGATCACCATAGTTTGAACTGATGGCAGCGCGCAATACATTGTGATGTTCAAAATTAAGCAGTGTATCAGGCCCGATGGTGGGATCGTTATTCATCTGAGGAGAAACAATATGATCCTCGACAACATAAACAACAAGATTATACTGCCCTTCAAGGTTATTCAGGAAATCCACCTCCACATCCGTTACAACAATGTTCAGTTTTGGAAAATAAGTGTTTTTGATTTTCATTGTTGCAGAATTATCAGATTGAAGCTGTTGTTCAACAACTACATTCCAATCGGTGGTAAAAATTTGTCTCAGCCCGTTAAACTCTATGCGGTCGATGAGTGCAACGGGATTGGCAAAAATTCCAAAATCCGTAAAAAGGGTTTCACTCAGGGATGATCTGAGGTCATTTTCGAAAGGAGAATCAGGAACAGGTTCTGCAAAACTACCGGCATGTACAGCATAGGAAATCAGTCTGGGCTGATGTTCCGCTATCATTTCATGCAACATTTTTGCTGCACTCGGGCAATTCACACATTTATGGCCGGTGAAATCTTCAAGTAAAACCTGTTTACAGGTCACCACTACCGAATCGGTAAAATATAAGGTATCATCCGGATTAAGCGGATAGTTTTTCTGGTCAACCAGTGTGAGAGGATCGTTGATCTTGTCGCAGGCAAACCCGACAAGGACTGATATCAAAATGAAAAATATGAAATGTGGAAGTTTTGATTTCATTTTATCCTGTGTTTAAATTAAAATGAGCTGGTAATGGTAAGTGTTAGGCCGGTTGAGGCAGGTACATAACGGCATACGCCGCCGATACAGACAAGTCCTTCGCGCTGTCTTCCATACCTGACCGAGAACCGGGTAGTGTTTTGAGTGTAGCCAAAAGCCATATTAAAGTAGTGAATCTGCATTTCCTGGGCAGGATTTCCGTAGTTGTATTCATCCTGCAAGGAAAAAAACCATTTTGGAGAAACATTGTATTCCACCAGTAAAGCTCCCCAATCGCCTTTGTCCTCTTTGCTCCACAATCCCTGAAGCTCCATTCTCAATGAGTTTTTACGGGTGATTTTATAGGTAAGGTCAAGCACTGCAATATTGGTTTTTACAATATGGTCTTCATTGTAAATATTGTCTTCAATCACATTTTTATTGTAACGTTGATTATAATATCCAAGCAACAATTTCCATTTGTTGTTGATTTTACGGTCGGCAAGTACACTCAAATCTCTGTAATAAGTCAAATCGCCCACAGAAAGAAAGCTGGTTTCATAACCCTGCGTTCCGGCAAGCGATCCGGTAATTGGGGAATCAGGGAGCGTATCTTTTTCAATGGATTTTGCAAGCGAATAATTTACCGTCAGGAGAGTGCCATATTTACCTCCGATGAGTGTTTCTTTTGGCAGCTTGTAATCTATTTGTCCCTGAAATCCGAATTCTCCGTTGGGCTGAGTAGCATATGGATAGAGTGATGCCAGACTGTAAGTGTGTTCCTTGCTTATGGCCGGGAGGTAATTTATGTCGAGCATTGGCGGATTGCCCGATTCGGTGAGCTTTGACTTGTAGCTCATGTTATCAATCCACTTTGTTGAAAGAAATATTCCTAATCCTTTTGTAGAATAAGATAAAGAGGAGTACAGGGCGCTTCCTTTTCTGAAAATATAATTGTTGGTAGCATTTGGATCGTTTGCTTTTTCAGCATATTCAGCGTAAAAGTTAAATCCGCCGTTTGACAGGTTAGCTCTGGCTGCCCATGATCCAACGTTGTAAGGCAGGTTCATTTCGTAGGTGGATTGCTGATTCCAGTTGATTGAATCTATCAGATAAGCTGAGTCAATGACGTAGGAAAGCGTTGGTACTTTTTCGTATTTGCTCACAAATGATCCTCCCAGACTGATTCTGGTGGAAGCATCTGTAAGGGCCGGGAAAATCTGGTTAAGGTCAAATTCTCCGTCAAAGCCTTTTACTATTCCCCGATTGCCTTCCTCGTATGGCTGCCAGAAGTAGCGCTGTACACCAACCAGTCCTTTCAGGGTAATACCACTGACGGGGGAAAATTTGGCGTTGAGTCCGTAGATGCTGTTATCATAGCCCAGCATCCAGTTTTCCCAGCTTCGAAGAATCAGGCCGCTACCGAACTGCTCATAAAAATGACCGGCAGTGAGCTGAAAAGTACCTGTTTTATATCCGGCAAACCAATAAGGTATTCCCACCCCTTCATATCGTTGGTCGAAACCAAGCATCGGGTTAAGAAAAGCTTCCATTCGCATCCCGGCCGTAAAGTTGCCGGCAGTATAAAGCAAATTGGCAAAGCTGTTCATACCGAACTTACGGTAATTTAGTGTGGAATCAGTGATACCAAGTTTGGTATCTTCAGTGTAGTATTGTGCATCAATCTGCACATTTCCGGTTACTTTGGCATTGTCTGGTATCCCCTGAGAAAAGATAAAAGATGGTATAATCAATGCAAAAAGAAAGGATAGAACGATAGCTGTCTTTTTCACTTTTTCCGGTATATTTTCGGATTAAACTAATTAATGTTTTCGCCAGCAAGAACTTTTTCAACCACTTCAATGTATTTCATTTCGTCGCCGTCGAGATAGCCAATGTGCTGCCAGACAACCTCGCGTTTTTCGTTCAAAACAAAAACATGGGGAGGGATATTTACGTTCATCAGTCGCTTAAATTCGCCGTTTGGGTCAAGCAAAACCTCAAATTCCCAACCTTTGCCATTGACGGTTGGCATTACACGTCTTGAAGATCTGGCATCGTCAATGGAAATTGCATACACCTTCACGCCGGTTTCTTCAGCCCATTCGGCATAGTATTCACTGATGGCGTCGTGCTCACGCAAACAGGGCTTGCACCATGTTGCCCAAAAGGTTAGTATGACTGGTTTCCCTTCATTTTCAATATTCTTTGTATTAAATGATTTTCCATCAATTGACTGAATGGTAACTTCGGGCAGTTTGAAGAGTGTTTTTGTTTCGTTCTGTGACATTAGAAATGTTGTCGAACCTGTTAAGAAGAGTAGGACCAGAATATTTTTCATAAAATATATTTAAAAATGTGAATAGATAAATTTTGGGCAAAACTAAAACTTTCTTTATTCTAAAACTAAGAAAACTATAAGATGAATGTCTCCATGATTTTTGTTTCGTTGTCGGGTTTGATAAGTAACTGATCCATAATGGCCGGTACGAGCAAACATTCTCCAGCACGAAGATTTGTTTTGCCTTCAGGGTATTGGATTTCTGATTTTCCCTCCACACAGGTTAAAATTACGAAAGAATCAAGTTGTCCATAATCACGATGGAAAGATTGATTGAGATTCATCAGGTTAGTGGTAAAACATGGTTGATTGACCAGCTCCACACTTTTGTTTTTTATCTCAGGGTATTGACTTCTGTAATCATCGTAAACAGTAAAGTCGATTGCTTCAAGCGCTTCTTCAATGTGCAGTTCACGCAGCTGTCCATTGCTGTCTTTACGATCGTAGTCATAAATCCGGTAAGTAACGTCGGAAGTTTGCTGGATTTCAGCCAGTAATATACCAGGCCCAAGTGCATGTATCCGGCCGGCCGGCATAAAAAATACATTTCCGGCTTCCACTTTTTCGATGTTTAAAACTTCGTTAAGCGTTTTATTTTTAAGATGTGAAAGATAACTATCCTGATCCAATTTCCGACTGAATCCGGCAATCAGTTCTGATCCTTCATCAGCACTGATGATGTACCACATTTCCGTTTTTCCGTTGCCCAGTCCACGTTTTTGGGCCAGTGCATCATCAGGATGAACCTGAATGGAAAGATAATCGTTGGCGTCAATGAATTTGACCAGAATAGGGAACTCATTTTTGTATTTGTCGAATACTTTTTCTCCAACGAGGTCTTCCATATAAACTTCAATCAATTCGTTCAGTTCATTACCTTCCAGAAAGCCTTCCTTAACAATGGTTTCGTTGTTTGTAACTCCTGATAAAACCCAGGCTTCTCCACAATTTGACAGATGCTGAATATCCATACCCAATACATCTTTTATCTTTGTGCCGCCCCAGATTTTTTCTTTGAATAACGGCTTGAACTTTAATGGATAGAGCTTGTTCATGTTTTTGAATGATTAGAATACTTTGATATAATGAATTTTACAAACGAGCATCTTGAAGAATTAATTGCTTTGCGCAGGACACTTCACAGCCAACCCGAACTGGCAGGTAAGGAAGTTGAAACTGCAAAGAAAATAAAAGCTTATTTAACATCATGTCAACCGGCTGAAATTATTGAGAATATTGCCGGTCATGGTCTGCTGGCGATTTTTAAAGGCAACGAACCTGGGAAAAACATTTTACTCAGGGCGGATATGGATGCGCTACCAATTAGTGAGCTGAATGATTTTTATTACAAATCAAAAAACCCGGGAGTTAGTCATAAATGTGGTCATGACGGACATTCGGCAATACTTGCCGGAGTGGCAAAAATGCTTTCGTTGCAGCCAATAAAAAAAGGAAACGTGTGTTTACTTTTTCAACCTGCCGAAGAAACCGGTGAAGGTGCTGAAAAAGTGTTGGAAGACCCAAAGTTCTGCGATTGGTATTTCGATCGTGTTTTTGCCCTGCATAATTTACCCGGCTTCGCAAAAAATACGGTGATTATCCGAAAAAACTATTTTGCTGCAGCATCTAAGGGGATGATTATCAGCCTGACAGGGAAAACTTCACATGCAGCAAACCCAGAGCATGGAATAAGCCCGGCTTTGGCGGTGTCGGAAATAATCCGACATTTCACCGATCTCTCCATAGATACATCAAAATTTAAGGCGTTTAAACTGATTACTATCGTGCACGTCAGAATGGGTGAAAAAGCATTCGGAACAACTCCTGGTTTTGCTCAGGTGATGGCCACTTTGCGAAGTTATCGAAATGATGACATGGAACTGCTGACAAGTTATGCTGTTAATATTATCCGTTCCATTGCTGATAAATTTGATTTACAGGAACGTGTCCAATGGACAGAGGAATTTCCGGCTTCGGTAAACGATGGCGACAGTTGTGAGATGGTTTCGATAGTTGCTTCCGAAAATAAATTGCAGGTTATTGAGATCAACGAACCTTTCAGATGGTCGGAAGACTTTGGCCATTTTCTGATAAAATATCCGGGAGTACTGTTTGGTATTGGTGCCGGCGAAAAGTACCCGAAATTGCACAATCCGGATTATGATTTCCCTGATGATATCATCAGAACGGGAATAACCATGTTTGATGGGATTGTCAGAAAATTTCAGTAAATCAGTAAGAAGAATTATCCTTTCCCGAAGATTCTTCTTAACAGTGATTTTTTTGAAGCTTCATCATCGTCGGAGTAATAGCCGTAGCCATAGCCGTAACCATATCCATATCCGTAGCCGTAGCCATATCCGTAGCCGTAGCCATATCCGTAACCGTAGCCATACCCGTATGAACCTTTACCTAATTTGACATCGTTGATGAGAATGTAGATATTTGGCAATTTGCGAATTTCGATGTCTTTGACAATTGATTCAAATACTTTTTTGTTGGTATAATTCTGACGGGCGACAAAAAGGTTGGCATCAGTATATTTCATCAGCAGAAAAGCGTCGGTAACAAGACCAACCGGCGGAGTATCAATGATGATGTAATCGTATTTTTCTTTTAGTTTTTCAAATAATTCATCAGTTTTATCCGATGATATTAATTCTGCAGGATTTGGTGGTACTGGTCCTGCCATGATTATGTCAAGATTTTTTACCGGAGAAACCTGAATGATATCTTCCAGGCTGCTTTTATTGATAAGATAGGAGCTGATCCCTTCTGTATTGGTCAAACCAAAATCCTGATAAATTTTTGGTTTACGCAGGTCAAATCCCATTAAAAGGGTTTTTTTGTCGTACATAGCAAAAATGCAGGCCAGGTTAATGGAAACGAAAGTTTTACCTGCACCAACCATATCTGAAGTGACCAGGACAGTTTGTTGATTTTTTCCTTTTGTAAGATATTGAAGATTTGTCCGGATTGACCGGAAAGATTCTGAAATTGATGACTTTGGCGATTCAGGAACTACCAGTTGGGTTTCTTTAGTATTGTGAATAAGATGACCTATGATTGGAATACTAGTAATTTTTTCAATATCCTGTCTTTCAATAATTTTGTCATTAAAATAATCCTTCCCAAGAATATAAACTATGGGAATAACTATTCCAAGTACCAGCGCAATGAGGTAGTTCAGGCCTTTTTTGGGATAAACCTGCTCGCCTTCTCTGGCTATGTCAATCACTTCGTTGTCAGGTAAAGTGGAAGCTTTAGCTATTTGGGCTTCTGATCTTTTTTGAAGAAGAAAGGTATAAATGGCATCGTTCAGTTTGAATTTACGTTCAATTCCGAAAAGCTGTCTTTGGGTGCCTGGCAGTCGGCTGATTTCTCCTTCGAGTTTTGAAATCCGTTCATCAATATCTTTGATTGAGATGGATGAAGTATTTACAATGTTTTGGATGTTTTCAAGAATAGTCTGTTTGGTGGTGGAAATGCGCTGGTCTATGGCAGCTACTTCAGGATTACGCTCGGTTGAAGTAAAAAGCAAATCAGCTCTTTCAGCGTAAAGCTGGGCAAGGCCGCTGATAAGTTGCGTGAGCAGGGGGTCTTCAATCCCCATAGCTGATGGGATTACAATATCATCAATACTTTCCTTGTGCTTTAAAAGGTAATCCTGGAGGTTTTTATAATATTTGGATTTAACGATCAGTTGAGCTTTTTGATCTTCAAGTTCCTTCATTGCATCAAATACCTGCGTTGCTTTAAAATCAAGATTCATAACTTCATTGGAAACCCTGAAATCCTGCAATGTGGTTTCCACGTAATTGAGTGAATCTGTAATATCAACCAATTCGGAATCAATGAACTTTATGGTATTATCTGCAATCTGGTTTTTCTTTTCAATCCCACGGTAAAGGTATTGATTGGTGAGTTCATTAAGGTAATCTTCCATTTTTTGGGAATTTCCCCCTTTTATTGAAACTTCTACTATTGAGGCTTCTCTGTTGATGGGTTCAACTTCAATCCCCCTGAATTGAGAAATAAGACTTTGATAATCATTAAAGATGAAAATCAGGTTTTTATTGAGACTTTCAGCGGTAAAATTTTTTGTAAGATAAACTCTGAATTTCCCAAATTCGCCTTCAACCAGTTCACCGAAATCAAAATCTTTGCTGATATTCAGTCCGGTTATTTTTCCTTCTTCTGCACGTTTCGAAAAGTTGTAGAGTGTTCCTTCTTCGATCTGTACAACCAGTTTAAACCTGGTGTTTGAAATCATGAACAGATTGAATTTTACATTTTTCAGTTGAGGGACGGTACTGTCTATTTCAACCCTGAAGGGAGTATTATTGTATAATTCTGTAGTAATAAAATTCTCTTCGAGCAGGTAGGATACTTCAAAGTTCAGATTATTAATGGTTCGCTCAGCAAGTGAGTATGAGCGGATAAGTCCCATTTCGTTCTGCAGGTTTTGCATGCTGTTGATGCCAAATCCCAAAAGGTCCGGGCTGGATCGGTCATCTTTAATCAACACAGTTGTTTTTACCTGAAAAACCGGTTTGGTGTATTTGTTGAACAGAAAAGCTATTACCAATGCAACAAAGATGGTTAGTGCAAAGAAGTACCAATAGCGGAAGAACTTGAAAAATAATGCTTTGAGGTCAATGGATTCCTCTTGTTTGATATTTGGATTATTAAATTGTGTTTCCACAGCGAATGATGATTAATTATTAAAAAAGTTGATCAACAGCAAAGTGGTGGAAATGGTGCTAAATACCAGCGAATAGGGAAAGTTGCTGAAGGCATAATTCTTTGCTTTCACCGGAGGTACATAAATGATGTCATTGGGTAGGATGGTGAAATATTCCGACTCCAGAATTTCAATATCGTTCAGGTTAAGGGTAGTAACTTTTGTCCCTTTTTTTGTCTCCCTGATCAGATAAACATTATTCCTTTTTGCAAAGGGGGTCATGTCACCTGCATAAGACAGAGCATCGAAAAGGTTCAGATTATTTTGATAGATACTGAACTCGCCGGGTCTGACAACTTCACCAAGGACTGTAATCTTGAAAATTGCCAGACGCACAATTACAGTTGTGCCTCTGACATAGTCATCAACAATGGCTTGTATCAAATCCTTGGCCTGCTCTAAAGTAAGATCTTTGATGTAAACTTTTCCGACAAACGGAAAATCAATGTACCCTGAATCACTCACCTGATAGCTGTTGAGATAGATACCTACATCATTGTAATAATTTGAAGTGCGCGCAAGATCTTCGGTAGCAAAAAGATTCTCAGTTTTGGTGAGTGGACTGTTCACTTTAATGTAGAGATTATCACCGGCTTGAATCTTGTAATCCAAAGATTTGTCGGTGTTGAAATGCGTTCGCAAAGTGTCGTTTTTAGCAACTTCCTGTTGAAGGTATTGGATACGCTTAATTGGAACGCACGAAGCAAATAATATTAAAAAGAGTGCGGAAATAAAAATAGATCGCACTAATAATTTATGATTAAACTTCATTTAAAGAATATTTGAAATTAGTTTACCGGTGCTGATTTGTCAGTAAATAGCTGGCAAAAATAGCTATTTTCTAATATCTTTTTTCATTTTGTCAAAAATCAACGGTTTTGCATTAATTTTGATTGAACAGTTTTTTATAAAAAATATAATTCACAATGGATTACAAAGATTATTACAAAATACTTGGAGTAGATAAAAAAGCAACCCTTGCCGAGATAAAAAAGCAGTATCGAAAGCTTGCACAAATGTACCATCCTGATCGTAACCCCGACAATAAAGCAGCGGAAGAGAAATTTAAAGACATTTCGGAGGCATACGAAGTCCTTGGTAATGAAGAAAAACGGGCCAAATATGATCAATTGGGCGCCAACTGGAAACAATTTCAGGACAGTGGGCAGGGTTTTGATTTTTCGCAGTGGGCAAAGCAGGGTGGTGGCTCATTTCAGACATCCTTTAATGATGTTTTTGGGCATTCAGGCTTTAGCGATTTTTTTAATAGTTTTTTTGGTGGTAATTCCGGTTTTGGAGGATTTGGTGCTCAACGCAGTTCACGTTCACGCACAAAGCATTTTAAAGGGCAGGATTATTCAGCACAAATCGAAATTTCTCTCCGTGAAGCTTTTCAGGGTACGTCTGCCGTACTAAATGTAGATGGGAAAAAAATAAAAGTAAATATTAAGCCCGGAGTGAAGGATGGGCAGACTTTACGTGTGCGTGGAAAAGGGGGTTCATCTCCCTCCGGAGATGACCCAGGTGATATCCTGCTTCATATCAAAGTAAACAACGACACTAATTTTGAAGTCAAAGGTCATGATTTGTATCTTGATGTGAATGTGGATTTGTACACTTTATTGCTTGGTGGTAAAATCACCATCAACACACTCGTAAATCCGATTAGTATTACTATTCCAAAAGAAACACCCAATGGAAAATTACTGAGAATCAAAGGGATGGGAATGCCGGTGTATGGAAAACCTGATGAATATGGTGATTTGTATGCCAGGATTCAGGTAGTACTTCCCCAGCATCTGACTGCTCAGGAGGAAGAAATTTTCAGAAAGCTTCGCAGTTTGCGCTCAAATAGTTGATCTAATCATCCTGCACCTAAATCCGTTATTTGATAATATTTGCAAAATGCAGTCGTTTACATGCTTTTAAAAAACGATAACTATTGCTTATATTATTACTTCCAAATCTATGTTAAAACTCGTTTCCCGTTCTTTTTTGCTGCTCACAATCTTTTTGCTGATTAGCGGAGTTGCAGTTTCACAAACAGCCAGCTTAAGAGGTTTTATTTATGAAAAAGAAACAGGCGAGCCGGTAATTTTCACCAATGCCTATCTTTTGGGAACCACATTTGGTTCAACAACTGATGTTAATGGTTATTTTGCTATCACTCACATTCCGGCCGGTGATTACACGCTGATGGTAACTTATCTGGGTTATGATACCCTGCGGTTGAATATTTCATTAAAACCCGGGGAAATCCTGCAGCGTAACCTTCATCTCACTAAATCTTCAGTTTTACTGGACGTAGTCAGTGTTTCTGCAGAGCGTCAGGCAGTGCGCACCGAAACCCGCACATCGGTGGTTAAAGTTACTCCCCTTGATATCAAACAAATTCCCTCAATGGGAGGCCAGCCTGATCTTGCACAGTACCTGCAGGTTTTGCCGGGTGTGATTTTTACGGGAGACCAGGGGGGGCAGCTATATATCCGGGGAGGTTCACCTATTCAAAATAAAGTGTTGCTCGATGGCATGGTCATTTATAATCCGTTTCATTCAATCGGGCTGTTTTCGGTTTTTGACACAGATATTATCAGGATAGCAGATATTTACACCGGAGGTTTTAATGCTGAACACGGCGGAAGGATTTCCTCAGTAATGGATATTACCACCCGCGATGGAAACAAAAAGGAATACGCCGGAAAATTAGGGCTCTCCACTTTTGGTGCCCATGCGATGATCGAGGGGCCGATTGTTAAACAATCTGAAGACGGAGGAGGTAGTTCCTCTTTCATTCTTTCTGCTAAAAATTCTTATCTCGAGCAAAGTTCTGACATGTTTTATGACTATGTAAACGAAGATGGTTTACCTTTTAATTTTCTTGATCTTTACGGAAAAATCTCATTGAATGCTGAAAATGGAAGTAAAGTAAATCTTTTTGGATTCAATTTTACAGATAACGTCAATTACAAGGAAATTTCGGATTATGCATGGAAATCAATGGGAGGAGGTGCAAATTTCGTAGTTATTCCGGGCCGTTCACCGGTATTGATGGAAGGAATCTTTGCCTATTCATCCTACGAAATGCAACTTGATGAGGAAGGAAAAGCTCCGCGAACAAGCTCAATAAATGGATTTAATGCAGGGCTTGATTTTACTTATTTTTCCGGAAAAAATGAAATAAAATATGGCTTTGAAATGAATGGTTTCAAGACTGATTTTGAGTTTTTTAATGACCTGGGTCAGCAAATTCAGCAGGAACAAAATACGACTGAGTTAGCCGGCTATTTCAGGTATAAAATCAAAGCCGGGAAGTTTCTGATTGAACCAGGCCTCCGACTTCAATGGTATGCCTCACTTTCCGATTTTGCATTTGAACCCCGTCTGGCTACAAAATACAATGTTACTGATAATACCAGAATAAAATTTGCCGGAGGATTTTATTCACAAAACCTTATCAGTGCAAGTTCTGACCGGGATGTAGTAAGCTTGTTTTATGGGTTTCTCTCAGGGCCGGATCAGCGTCTGACAAATTTCGACGGTGATGAAACTACACACAAGCTGCAGAAATCCGAACATTTAATTTTGGGTATCGAACAAGATTTATCAAATGATTTATCAGTGAACCTTGAAGGCTATTACAAACATTTCCCGCAACTTACCAATCTGAACCGCTACAAAATCTATGACGAAGCTTCAGCTCCGGCTGGTACCCCGGACATCGAGAAAAAAGATTTCATCGTGGAGAAGGGCAATGCAATGGGAATTGATCTGTCGGTTAAATACAACCACAACCGAATTTATTTCTGGACGGCCTATTCTTATTCTTTTGTTGAAAGATATGACGGTGTCCAGTGGTATTATCCTCATTTCGACCGCAGGCACAATCTTAACATGCTTGCTTCCTATACCATGGGAGACATGCGTCAGTGGGAATTCAGTGTGCGCTGGAATTTTGGTTCCGGCTTCCCTTTCACCCAATCACAGGGTTATTACGAAAAGATTCTTTTCCCCAATGGGATCAATTCAGACTATCTTACTGAAAACGGAATTATGGGAATTGAATATGGTGATTTAAATGAAGGACGTTTGCCTACTTATCATCGTTTTGATATAAACTTGAAGCGGACATTTTATTTTTCCGAAAATACAACATTACAGGCTGATTTAAGTGTAACCAATGTGTACGATCGCCCTAATGTGTTTTATGTAAACCGAATTACCAGCGATGTCGTAAGACAATTACCCATTATGCCAAGTTTGGGTCTCATGCTTAGTTTTTAACAAAATCCGGCATTTGCTGGTTTCAAAAAGAAACCGGGATTGCATGCTCTGTTTATACTTACAATGGTTAGCGGCTAACGCATTGCTTTTTCTGAATAAAACAAAAATTTTCTACTCGTTATAAAGTCATCAGGGTGAAACATACTCGGTTATCCGTTAACATTCAACAGGTTTTAAACAGCTTCTCTTATGATGCCTGGCCAACGAATCACGCTAACGTTTTTCTGATGAATCGCTTAAAAATCAATTATTTCTAAGCAAAAAATGGTTTGCCGGAAATCAATTTATAAATCTGCCAATAATCATCCCTGCGATTTAAAAAAGTAAAAATTGAAACAGATTAACCAAGCAAGCAGAATTTGAAATACTTTTGCTGTTAATTTTTTAACAGGTTTATTGTAAATTATTTTTTGACATACAACAATTTATCTATCAGATTATTATGCGAAAAATTCAAAACCATCCCATACTGGAAGTTCCCAAAGTAGAGAAAGTGGTTTTTACATTCAACGGGCAAAAAATAGAAGGAGAAAAAGGATTTACTATCGCAGCTGCATTGCACCAGGCAGGATTTCCGGTGCACAGTCATAGTCTTCGCAACAGAAACCGCTCGCTGGAGTGTGGTATTGGCAAATGTGGAGCATGTGAGATGCTCGTGGACGGACATATCAAAAGAATATGCATCACGAAAGTGGATGATGTTAAAGAGGTCAGAGAAATTCCAAAAGATTATGCTCCAATTGTAGAGCAGGTGAATGAGTACGATCCCGTGAAAGTTTACAAAACCCGTGTGGTCATTGTAGGAGCAGGGCCTGCTGGTCTTGCCTGTCGTGAAATGCTGAATAAATATCATATCAGCAATATTGTGATTGACAGTAATGATAAGATCGGGGGACAATTTTTAATGCAAACCCATCAGTTTTTCTTTTTTGAAAAAGAGAAAAAATTTGGCGGAATGCGTGGATTCGACATTGCCCAAACGCTTGCCGGTGATGACCACAGCGGTATTTTCCTCAATTCTACCGTATGGGATATTCTGGAAGGCAAACGCATGGCTGTCAAAAATATCCATTCAGATGAAATATATTATGTTGAAAGTGATTTTCTTGTTGTGGCTTCGGGTGCAGTTCCGTTCTTACCTGCTTTTGAAAATGACGATCTGCCTGGTGTGTACACCGCAGCCGTTGTTCAAAAAATGATGAACAATGAATTTACTTTGCTTGGTAAAAATGTGCTGACTGTTGGTGCAGGAAATATTGGCTATCTGACTTCATATCAATTGATGCAGGCAGGTGCCCGTGTTAAAGCAATTATCGAAGCCCAGCCCCGTGAAGGTGGTTTCCCCGTACAGGCCAACAGAGTCAGGCGGCTGGGAATCCCAATCATGACATCAAAAATTTTGCTTAAAGCAATTCCGAATGAAGACAATACAGGAATAATCGGAGCAGTTGTTGCCGATTGTGAAAATTTTACGCCCATCCCTGGTACCGAAAGGGTGATAGATGGAATTGATGCTATTAACATCTGCACTGGTCTGGTGTCCGACGATCAGTTGCTCATAAAGGGAAAGGAAATTTTTGGCAGAAATGTTTATGGAGCTGGCGATGCCATCAGGATTGGAGAAGGTACAAGTGCTGTGCTCAGAGGTAAACAGGTCGCCTATGAAATTTTGGACGACATGGGTGAGCATTTTGATTATGATGCTTATCTGGCTATTTCAAAAGAATATATTGATTCACAGCAACATCCAGTTCGGGTCATGGAAAAGCCATTAGAACCAACTGCCGAACGGATGATGGCAAAACCCTTTGTAGTAATTGACTGCCTGTATGGTTTTGCCTGTAATCCCTGTGAATTTGCCTGTCCGCATGATGCCATCCATAAAACATCAACCAGCACTGTTCCGGTAATTGATTTTGATAAATGTACCGGGTGTATGCAGTGTGTCTCTCAATGCCCGGGACTTGCGATTTTCGGTTATAATCTGAAAAAAGATTGGTTGTTTCTTCCCATCGAATATGAAGCGGAAGAACTTTCAGAGGTTTTTCTTGTGGATAATTATGGGAAAATACTTGGCGAAGGAATAATTGAAAAGATATTATACAAACCCAATAAAACCAATATTGCCCGCGTAAAATCAAAAGATCTGAGTGGCAAAGATTTAATGGCTGTAAGGGGATTTATCGTCAAATCCAATTACCCTGAAGCAGTTGAATTAAAGGAAAATTCCAATGAGATTCATTCTGAGCAGTACATTTGCCATTGCGATGATGTAACCCTTCAAGAAATTCTTGATGTGGTTGGCGACCGGAAGTTCATTTCAGTGGATGAAGTGAAACATACCACCAGGCTTGGGATGGGTGCCTGTCGTGGGAAACGTTGTATCCCCAGGTTAAAAACCACTTTGGCCGGTACCGGTATATCAATTGTGGGCGAACCTACCCCAAGAGGACCTTTGTCAAACCAAATTTCGCTGGGTGATGTTTATCCCAAAAAAGTGCATGAGCAAATTATAACCCATACTAACGGCGACAAGCCCCGAAGAATAATGGTAACAGCGCTTGTGGCCGGCGGAGGTATTGGAGGCAGTGCCCTGTTCAGGTATCTGTCGGAGGCCGGCATGAAACCTGTTTTGGTAAACTATGGAAGAGGGGCTTCCTGGCGAAATATTGCAGGAGGAAGACCAAATTTCAGTTTGCCTGAATTGTCAGATATCGCAGTGCATAACCTCGATATTTTCAAGAGTTTACAAAAATTAAGCAATATTGATTATCGCCCGATTGATTATGTAACTTTTGCACACGACGAGCTATTGCTGAAAGCACTTGAAGCTTCAATGGCCTGGTCTGATGCAAGAATAATTGAACCAAAAGATTTTTGTAAAGAAGTTTCTCCTCATTTTAATCCAAACCTGAAAACCTATCTTGCAGCCTTAATTACTAAAAATTGCTGGCAGGCAACTCCCGGAAAAGTTGTTGACCTGATTAGGCGAATAGGAATAAAAAATGGCGGCATAATTCAGGAAGATTGTGAAATGATTGATGTCCGGAAGGAGGGAGAGAATTTTATTGTTCTTGTAAAAACCCATGAGCGTGAATATATTGAATACGAGACCAGGTATTTCATCAATGCTATGGGACCCCAAGGGGATCGTTTTGCAAAAAAAATTGGTATCGAAACAGGTGTTTATCCGGTAAAACATCAGGCTTTTATTACCCGCCGTCTGCCCATGATGGGGAAAAATGGTATTCCTTTGCCAATGATGATCGACCGCAGACAATACAAAGGTTTTGTTGCAGTTTACGGACAGCAATTGGGCGAAACGGGTCAGATAATAGGATGTGCCTCACCTCATATCGAGCCATGCGAAACAGGTAAAAATCTTAAAATCAACTCAAAAGATTTTCTTGAGATTGTATCGGAAATATTTGTTGATTGGATTCCTATGTTATCTTCGGTTGGATTTCAGGCGGTATGGGCAGGATATTATGTAGAACCCCGCATGATTCTTGACCCGGATGCAGGCCTGTTCATCGGATTGCGCGGACAGGGATTTATGCTGGGTCAATATCTGGCTAAACTTTATGTGGATAAACTTACCGGAAAGGATGTCCCGGATTATTTCGACCGTTTGACACTCAAAGGTGATGGGCTGCTTGAGAAAGCATTTAAATAAGAGGGGGCAGATAACGTGCCCAGTTTTGTGATTATCTTTTTTGTTTCTTGATTGTTAGCAGTCAGACTTTTGTAATTTTGCAATTATTCACATAAAAATTAACTCAAATGAACTTATTCCCTCGTACTATTACCTCTAAAAAAGTTTGGCTGATTTTGATGTTTTTACCGCTTGCAGCTATAACAGGTTACCATTTTTTGCATGATAACCAGACAGATAAGCGGGAAGCTCACGAGAAATTTCTCCTTTCCAAAATGGCCGAAATTCCTGATTATTCGAGTGATGAATTTAAAGATTTACCAAAACCGGCACATCCGGATAAGGCAGCTTTTCAGGATTTTTTCATGACATTTGACCCTGCAACAGGAGTAGTGCCAAAAGAGAGGCTGATGGAAACCTACTGGAACCTGAAGAATAATCCAGGACAGAAAACCGGCAACCCATTGCAATGGCAGGGTACACAGGCAAATATGGGTGGCCGGACACGTGCAATTATGTGGGACCCTAACGATCCGGCCGGAAATAAAGTCTGGGCAGGAGGAGTAACTGGAGGGCTATGGTACCGCAATGACATCACCGATGACAATGTTTCATGGCAACCAGTAAACGATTTCTGGAGCTCACTCAGCATTAGTTGTATTACCTATGATCCAAACGATCCGATGACTTTCTACGTGGGAACCGGTGAAGCAGAAACGGCACTGATCATTTATCGTGAATCCTCCGGTGTGGGAGACGGAATATGGCAGTCATCCGATGGCGGGGAAACCTGGTCATTGCTCGAATCAACGCTGAATTTTGAATACGTGACCGATTTGGTTGTCAGAAATGAAGATGATCAAAGTGTGATTTACGCAGGTGTTGTTTCAGGTGTGTACAAAGGAAGTATTCACTACAGCAATCCTTCTGACGGGCTTTTCCGGTCGGAAGACGGAGGGCAGACATGGGATCAGGTGCTTCCTGATATTCCCGGCTATGGTGCTCCTTACGCAGTTGCCGATATTGACCTGGGTGCTGATGGGAGAATTTATGCAGGAACAATGCAAAATGTAGATACTGAAGGTGGAGCTGTTATACTTTTTTCTGATGATGGTTTCAGTGGAACCTGGACAGTGTATGATAATTACGTACAAATTATCCAAAACAATCCTCAATTCAACATTCCGGGACGGGTGATGATAGCGGCCGCACCTTCTGATCCAAACATAGTATATGCACAGATTGCAGCCGGTTACAATGATTATTTTAACTATTATCATGGTCGTTACCTGTTGAAATCAACCAATAAAGGTGAAACTTGGAGTCCCTTACAAGTACCTGCATACGATTGGTCTACTCTGGCATGGCATGCTTTTACACTGCGCGTTGATCCAAATAACCCAAATCATATCTTCACCGGCGGACTTGATATGTGGAAATCCAGTAACGGAGGTTCAGGATGGATGAGAATTTCTGACTGGTCGCTTATGTACTCCGGCGGCGGAGATCAATACCTTCATGCAGATCAACATAACGTGCAATTCAAGCCGGGAAGCTCAACCACATTAATTAGCTGTAATGACGGAGGCGTATTTTATACTGAGACTGCCACCAACAGTTTCCCGGTTTTTCAGGAGAAAAATCAAGGTTACAATACTCTTCAGTTTTATACAGCAGCTATTTCCCCACAAGAAGGGTCAACACTTTATGTCGGCGGCCTTCAGGACAATGGTTCTTTACTTTACAACGGTGAGCCGCTTACCATCAATGATATGGTGAGTGGAGGAGACGGGGCAACTTGTTTTTTTGATGATGTTGATCCATTGATGCTTACATCAATTTATTATAATCGGTATTATGTTTTTATGAATTTTAATTACCTGACCAGCATCGATTATGAAAGCGGCGTGTTTATCAATCCTGCAGATTTTGATGTGAATAACAACACACTTTTTGCAAACGCAACCAGTTTTTCCGGCAACGATCCAAACACCCTTTTGCGTATCAGTGATATACCGTATAACAATGACGCACAATTCATAGGATTGACAACCAATACAGATGTTTATTTTTCCCATATCAAAGCATCACCGTATGCTGCAACGGGTACTTCAACCCTCTTTGTCGGAACACAGTCAGGGAGAGTCTATAAAATTACACAGGCACATGCTCTGCCTCAGACAAACGAGATTACCGGGACTGATTTTCCTGTAGGTTACGTCTCATGTATTGCTGTTGGTTCCACTGAAGATGTGCTGCTGGTTACCTTTTCAAATTATGGTGTGGAGTCTTTATGGCAAACCCGCGATGGCGGATCGACGTGGCAAAATGTTAACGGAGATCTTCCGGACATTCCTGTCAGATGGGCAATTTATCATCCTGAAAATGAAAATCAGGTTATGTTGGCTACTGAATTGGGAATTTGGACAACCAATGCAGTCAATGCTGCCGAAGTAAGCTGGGTTCAGGATGCTGCAGGAATGGCCAATGTGAGGGTAGATATGCTCACGCTCAGATCATCTGATAATACTGTGTTGGCAGCTACACACGGCCGCGGTTTTTATACAACTGAATTTGTGCTTGATCCGGGTGTTTCGGTGGAGGAAAAACAGAAAATCAAAATGCTGGTTTACCCCAACCCTTCGGAGGGCATTGTAAATCTTGATCTTAAATCCTTTAATTCAGAGGAATTTACAATCAGCCTGACAAATATGTCAGGAAAAACAGTTTTCAGTGAAAAATACAGTAAGCTAACCTCTCAGATTAACTTGTCTTTCCTGCCAAAAGGCAGCTATATTTTAAACGTGGATGCCGGCCAGAAAAGCTTTAGCGAAAAACTTCTTTTACGCTAAGTGATTTTCGGATGATGATTCTTTCTTCCTGAGTTTTGGTATCCACCACAACCAGAATCCTGTGATAAAGAGTGTAAGCAGTGCCAGCCCCATGCTCGTAGTGTAAATTGCCTTGATTGGTTTGTTACCTGTTTTGAAATAAAAATCAATGATTAATCCGGTGTGTATCATTTCGATGATATCGGACCCCCGACGTTCAATCCGGAGCACTTTTCCGGTTGAACCGTCCGGTTGAATTGCCCAAAAATGGTTGGCAACGAGGATTTTTACGATTCCATTATCAGGTCGGATGTCCATCCTGCTGATTTTAGGGGATAATTTTGGTGAAATGCTTTTATGCAAAGTTTCTTGAACAATGGAATAAAGACTGTCCACTGGTAATCAGTTGCTGATCCCGGCAACTGAACCGGTGGTGGTATTTGCAAGCAGATATCCACTGCTGTGCTTTTTTAAGCCGGGCAATATTCCTGTTATTGGTATCAGAAGGAAAAAGAAAAGAAAGTAAATGCTGTAAGGCGGTGAATTTTCCCGAATGTTCTGTTAACCGATTTTGCAGCAATCGCCCTCCGAGATGTTAAAAATAATTAAAAGGCAGGCAAAAAAATTGAGTTTGAGCAGGATATACGATGACTTTTGGTGTGATTAATTTTCAAATCGTTCATT
>Ga0116164_10000517_pt1 | contig 33227 bp, 20 predicted proteins | sample AD_UKC109_MetaG_FD_89888 | JGI IMG/M metagenome (GOLD analysis project Ga0116164, IMG submission 89888) | Active sludge microbial communities of municipal wastewater-treating anaerobic digesters from Hong Kong - AD_UKC109_MetaG | ecosystem: Engineered > Bioreactor > Anaerobic > Digestate... | reverse complement strand
GATTGTCGTAATTGCTGGATCCGAAGTTCAGGATCCGCATTACGTACGTACGGTAGCCGGAGCTAATCTGGGCGAGCTGTTGGCGGGAAACCTAAAAGACTCACATCACCGGATAATTTCTGGAGATGTCCTGACCGGTGAGGCAAAGTCCCCGGAAGGATTCCTGAATATTCACGACGACCAGGTTACCGTTATTCCGGAAGGAGATTATTACGATACGTTTGGCTGGTTGGTACCAGGTAAAGCCATCCCATCACTTTCCAAAACGTACCTCAATTCCTGGGTAGGTCACAAGGCGTATAATGTGGATACCAATACGCATGGCGAGAAGCGTGCACTGGTGGTGACCGGACAATATGAGAAAGTCTTACCAATGAATATTTATCCCCAACATTTGATTAAAGCCATTTTGGCCGGAGATCTGGAGACCATGGAGGGTTTGGGAATATTGGAGCTTTCTGAAGAAGATATGGCTTTGTGCGAATACGTATGCACCTCCAAAAGCCCGTTGCAAAAGATCCTGCGGGATGGGCTGGACGCCATTCGGGAACAGGGATAACACATCATTGAATTAAAAGAATTAATATACGTAGCATGGGATTGCTCGAATTTGCTAAAAAATTAGAACCGGATAAGAAGAAGAGTCCATTTCTGCATACGGTATACGATGGATTTTTCACCTTCCTGTTTACCCCAAATACGGTGACCAGAGGTGGAGTTCATGTTCGCGATGCAATGGATCTGAAAAGGACCATGACGTTCGTCGTACTGGCATTGATGCTGCCTTTTGTATTCGGTACCTATAACATCGGCCAGCAACATTTTATGGCTATTGGTCAACATACCGGTTATTTCGAGGCTTTGCATTTGAAACTGGTTTTTGGCTTAATTAAGATTGTACCCATCTGGGTCGTTTCCATGGTAGTTGGTTTGGGGATAGAATTTTACTTCGCCAACCGCAAAGGCCATGGCATTGAGGAAGGCTTTTTGGTTACCGGCGCATTGATTCCTTTGATCATGCCTCCGGATATCCCTCTTTGGATTTTGACGGTATCGATCGTTTTTGCTGTTATTCTTGGCAAGGAAGCTTTCGGAGGGACAGGTATGAATATCTGGAATATAGCCCTGTTATCGCGGGTGTTTGTCTTCTTTGCGTATCCAACCACCATTTCCGGAGATACGGTTTGGGTAGCCGGATTTGACCAGCTCGCACCTGGTGCGGCAGTAGATTACGGTTGGGCTGAGCACCTGTTCAATGGATTATTCAATGCATTTGGCTGGAGTACATTTAATGATTCCGCGCATATCACAGACGCCTTTACCGGAGCCACCCCACTGGGGATCGCTGCCCATGCCGGATGGCACGAAGTGACCGAGGTTTACGCTCCCTCACAAATGTGGTGGGGTGTCATCCCGGGCTCTATTGGAGAAACCAGCAAGCCATTGATCCTGATCGGTGCATTGATGCTGATAGTTACCGGTATTGCCAGTTGGCGCATCATGGCCGGTATGATCCTTGGGGCAGCACTGGTAGCCTTGGGTTTAAATGCATGGGGTGCAACTCCTTTTATGGAAGTGCCCTGGTACTACCAGTTCTATATGGGAAGCTTCTTCTTCGCGATGGCATTTATGGCTACCGATCCGGTGACGGGAAGCAATACACCACGGGGTAAGTGGATCTATGGCTTTCTCATCGGCTGTATCGGTATGGTCATCCGGGTTTTGAACCCTGCCTATCCTGAAGGCTGGATGTTGGCCATATTGTTGTTGAATACCTTTGTACCTCTGATTGATTATCTCGTTGTTCAGTCTAATATCACAAAACGCTTGAAACGTGCATAATACCAGATATACCTTAATCTTTACCCTGATCCTGACCATAGTTTCGGCCACGATTTTGTCTCTGCTTTTTTTCGGGACCAAAGACCGTGCTGACCTGGCTGCAAAGATTTTTGAAAAACGGGCTATCTTATCCTCGGTAAATACGCTGTTGGATAAAGATGTCAGCAAAATGACCGACCAGGAAGTTTTAGATGTCTTTAACAACCAGGTGCAGGAAGAAGCTGTTGATACCAAAGGAAACCAGATCGAACAATCGCAAATTCTGGCAGCCGGCTATAAAGGTGGCCTTCCGGAAGATATCGACATGGCAAAAGAGCGTAAAAAACCGGAAGACCAACGGATGTATCCCGTCTACGTTTTTGATAACAAAGGGGAGAAAGTCTACATTCTCTCGATCCGGGGGAATGGGCTCTGGGATGAGATCTGGGGCAATGTTGCCGTTAAAAATGATTTCAATACCATCGTGGGTGCTTCATTCGACCATAAGGGAGAAACACCGGGACTTGGTGCGGAAATCAAAGATAATCCTGCATTCAGTGCTAAGTTCCGGGGAAAGGAATTGTACAACGATCAGGGAAATTACATTTCTGTCCAGGTCGTGAAAGGAGGTGTGAAAGACCCTCCCCATCAGATCGATGCGATCTCAGGAGCAACCATCACGAGTAATGGCGTTTCCGAAATGATGTTTCGCGGTATCAAGGAATACGAAGCATATTTTAACAAACAAAAAGGTTAAAAACACACAAAGACTATGGCTGAAGCAACTGTCAAAGAAGCCGTAATAGAGAAGGAACCTTTCTTTGGAAAAAAAGAGAAGAAGCTTCTCACTGACCCCTTGAATGACAATAACCCCATTACCGTGCAGGTACTGGGTATTTGTTCTGCTCTGGCGGTCACCTCATTGGTTTATCCATCCATTGTGATGGCCATTGCTGTGACCCTCGTAGTGGCGTTCTCAAACTTATTTACGTCCATGCTGAGGACCTACATCCCCAAGCAGGTGCGTATGATCGTCCAGCTGGTAATTATTGCAACACTCGTTACTGTCGTGGAGCTGATCCTGAAAGCATTTAACTATGCGATTTGGAAGCAACTTTCGGTCTTCATTGGACTGATCATCACCAATTGCATCGTGATGGGACGCCTGGAAGCTTTCGCTATGGCCAATAAACCCTGGAGGTCCTTTTTAGATGGAATTGGTAATGGATTGGGCTATGGCGGCATCCTGGTAATCATTGCAATTATCCGGGAATTGTTTGGTAAAGGCACACTCTTCGCAGGAAGTCCTGCCGCAATGAACATCATTGGCCCAAGCAATGAAATTACCAAATACTGGATCAATACCGCATCGGATCATGGGGTGGGAGCCTGGTTTGGTTCCTGGTATCTGAACAATAACCTGATGGTATTGTCATCCGCTTCCATTTTTATTATTGGGATCATCATCTGGATCCATCGTTCAGTCAATAAGAAATTGGTTGATATTTCCTGATTAACAGCATTAAAACTCCAGTCATGGATTTTATAAATATCTTCATCAAGTCCGCTTTCATCGAGAACATGATCCTTGCCTATTTCCTGGGCATGTGTTCCTATTTGGCGGTTTCCAAGTCCATTAAGACAGCATTTGGTTTGGGTCTGGCAGTCATTTTTGTACTGGGCATAACCATTCCCATCAACTGGCTTATTAATGAATACCTTTTAGGAGAGAATGGCATCTTCCATACCGATCTGACCTTCCTGCGGTTTATTCTGTTTATCGCGGTAATTGCCTCAATGGTGCAATTGGTTGAAATGGTCATAGAAAAATTTTCCCCGGCGTTGTACACCTCTCTGGGGATATTCTTACCGTTGATCACGGTGAACTGCGCCATCCTGGGAGGATCCCTGTTTATGGTTTCCCGGGAATACAATTTCACCCAGTCGGTGGCATTTGGCCTTGGTGGCGGTTTTGGATGGTTCCTGGCAATCGTTGCCATCGCTGCCATTCGTGAGAAAATGCGTTATTCCCAGGTGCCGGCGCCATTGCGCGGATTGGGCATGGCTTTTATACTCACAGGCTTGATGGGAATTGCCTTTATGAGCTTGATGGGAATTGACCCGGCAGCATTGGCCGGTAAATAATTTTTTATCCTAGGATTCAAAAAGATCATTCCATGGTTTCCAATTTGTTATTAGCTGTTGCGGTCTTTAGCGGATTGATCCTGTTATTGGCATTGATGTTACTTTATGCCCGGAGGAGATTGGTTCCTCAGGGTGCGGTATCCATCGTCATCAATGGGGATCAGGAACACCCGATCAAAGTACAACCGGGCAGCTCACTGCTATCATCCCTTGCTGATAAAAACATATTTCTGCCTTCCGCATGTGGAGGCGGAGGAACATGTGCCATGTGTGAATGTCATGTGGACAATGGGGGAGGAGATGTGCTTCCGACAGAACTGAACCACTTATCCCGGAAAGAAGTAGCCGAACACAAACGTCTGGCTTGTCAGGTTAAGGTCCGCCAAGACCTCGAAATTCGTGTTCCGGAAGAAGTTTTTGGAATCAAAAAATGGGAGTGTGAGGTCATATCCAATTACAATGTGGCTTCCTTCATCAAAGAATTTGTTGTTAAACTGCCGGAAGGTGAAGTGCTGAATTTCAAACCTGGAGGATACATTCAGATCGATGTGCCGGTTTGTGATGTGGACTTTAAGGATATGGATATTACCGCGCATCCGGAATACCATGAAGATCCGCGCAAATTTGAAGACGAATGGATTCAATGGAAATTGAGGGATCTTAAAATGAAAAACCCTGAATCTCAGTTCCGGGCTTATTCAATGGCCAATCACCCTGCGGAAGGTAACATCGTGAAACTTAATATCCGGATCGCGACACCACCCTGGGATCGTAAAAGCAACAACTGGATGAGCGTTAACCCGGGAGTTTGCTCCTCATATGTCTTTTCACTCAAACCAGGCGATAAATGCACCATTTCAGGACCTTATGGTGAGTTTTTCATCAAGGATACCAAAAAAGAAATGGTCTACATTGGTGGTGGTGCCGGTATGGCTCCCTTGCGGTCGCACCTCTTCCATCTGTTCCAGACGTTAAAGACAACCGACCGTAAAGTATCATACTGGTACGGAGGGCGTTCACGGCGGGAATTGTTTTATGTCAAGGAATTCCGTGAGATCGAAAAGCAGTTTCCTAATTTCCGTTTCTACATCGCGTTGTCCAATGCCACGGAAGAGGATAATTGGACGGTAAAACAAAACGTTGATGATCCGGATGGAGACGGTTTTACCGGGTTCATACACCAGGTCTTGCTGGATCAGTACCTAAGCAAGCATCCCGAACCGGAGGAGATCGAATATTATTTCTGCGGACCGCCACTGATGAATGCTGCGCTGTTGAAAACGCTGGATGAGCTTGGCGTTCCGAATGACAACATTGCATTTGACGACTTCGGAGGCTAATTGCTTCCTGTTCAAATAAATCAAAGGCCCTGGTTCCGTATGCGTAACCAGGGCTTGTTTTTTTAGAGGTCATATACCTGGGGCTGCGAAGATAGACTGCTCCACCTGAGACGAACGGGCGCCGGAGATCGGATGTCTGTCCACTGAAATCATCATTTTTCATATAAATAATCATTCTATCCGATGGTGAATGCTATCTTCGTGTTCGGATAGGAATTCTCAAAAACCGGTCACATGGCAGATTTTTTCTTTCAACCCAAACGGTATTTGATCACTTCCGCCTTACCCTACGCCAATGGCCCGCTACACATCGGACATTTGGCGGGAGCATATCTGGCATCCGATGCATATACGAGATATCTTAGGTTGATGGGAAAGGAGGTGGTGCATGTGTGCGGCTCAGACGAACATGGAGCTGCCATCACCATCCGTGCCCGCAAAGAAGGTGTAAGCCCACAAGAGATTGTAGATCGATACCATGCCCTCATCAAAGAAACATTTGAGCGCCTGGGTGTATCGTTTGATATTTACCATCGGACCAGTGCCCCCATTCACCACGAGACCTCCCAGGAGTTCTTCCGCAATCTCTATCAGAAAGGTGAATTCGTCGAACAGGAGACCATGCAGTATTTTGATGAAGAGGCCGGACAATTTCTGGCAGATCGATACATCATGGGTACCTGTCCAACCTGTGGGAACGAAGAGGCCTACGGTGACCAGTGTGAAAAATGCGGCTCTACCCTGAGCCCGGAAGAGTTAATCAATCCCCGGTCCACCCTGACAGGTTCCACGCCTGTGCTTAAACCAACCAAACATTGGTTTCTGCCACTCGACAAGTATGCTGAATGGTTGAAACACTGGATCAACACCGGGGAGCTGAATGGACTTCAATTGCATGAACCGGCCGATTGGAAAAACCACGTCGTGGGGCAGTGCAACTCCTGGCTTGATGCCGGATTGCATCCGCGATCGATGACGCGCGACCTGGACTGGGGAGTTGATGTTCCACCAGAAATTCCCGGAGCGGAAGGGAAGAAGCTCTACGTTTGGATGGATGCGCCCATTGGTTATGTTTCTGCGACCAAAGCCTGGGCTGCGGATCATGGAAAAGATTGGAAAATCTATTGGCAGGATCCGGAAACCCAATTGGTCCATTTCATAGGTAAAGACAACATTGTTTTCCATTGCCTGATATTCCCGGCCATTCTGAATGCACATGGCGATTATGTTTTGCCTAAGAATGTCCCGGCCAATCAGTTCATGAACCTGGAAGGCAAAAAACTATCCACCTCAAAAGGATGGGCCGTATGGGTACATGAATACCTCGATGATTTTCCCGGTCGGGAAGATGTATTGCGGTATACCATTGTCAAAAACATGCCCGAACAGCGCGACAGTGAGTTCACCTGGAAATCATTCCAGGATGCCAACAACAATGAGCTGGTCGGTAACCTGGCCAATTTTATTAATCGTGTTCTGGTTCTTACCCATAAATTTTACCAGGGTGAAGTACCGGCTTTTGATCCGGATGAAGGATTTACCGGTGCATTTGACCCCGACTGGCCCAGTTATCACGATTCGGAGATGCTGCTGATGTTTGATCACCTGCAGGAGGTCTCCCGGGCATTACGTGAATTTGAATTCAGAGAAGCATTAAAACGCATTATGGAATTGTCCAGTATGGGTAATTCCATTCTTCAGTACAATGAGCCCTGGAAGACCATCAATGATGATCCCGAATCGGTAAAAGTAGTCATCAATTTCAGTTTGCAGGTTGTCGCAGCGCTTAGTGTTGTGGTGCGACCATTCCTTCCGTTTACTTCGGATAAGATGCGCACGATGCTTAATATGGAGCCGATCAAGGAATCCGGAGAGCTGGTTCGCATGCTGGATGATCTCGCCGAAGGTTTGCCGTTGCTTGCCGCAGGTCACTACGTCGAGAAGCCGGAACATTTGTTTACCCGTATTGATGACAAGGTGATCCAGGAACAGGTGGACAAGCTCAATCAACCGGAAACGACATTAACCGAAAATGAATTCTCCGGAGAACCGGTCAAAGAAAATATTGACTACGATCTGTTTAGTAAAATGGATATCCGCACAGGTACGATTTTGAAAGCAGGTTACGTTCCTAAAGCGGATAAATTATTGGAACTCGAAGTGGATCTGGGTTTTGAGAAAAGAACCATCGTTTCGGGCATTGCCCAGCATTATAAGCCGGAAGAGATCGTTGGTAAAGCGGTTCTGGTCTTGGCTAATTTGTCTCCACGCAAATTGCGCGGTATCGTGAGCAATGGCATGATTCTTACCGCCGAGGACGCGGAAGGGAATCTCGTTTTTGTTCAGCCGGCAACAGCGGTGTCACCTGGTAGCACGGTGAAATGACAGATACCTTATCGGGAACGGTGCGTTGGTTAGGCCTGGGAGTCGGCTTGTTATGCATGTCAGTTTCCGGTTACGAGTTGTTTCATCTGCCGCTTTGGTCTTACTGGCCCATTGCATTTTTTCTGGGATTGTGGATGACGTATATTTTCCTGACCAGGTGGAAGTATGTTCGGGAGACAGCCCAAATTGCTAGGGCTACCTTGTCGGGCGTGCTTTTAGCCCTGGCATTCCCATCCCCGGGCATTACCCCGCTGATATTTGTGGCATTTATCCCGCTTTTCCTGGTTACCCGCGATCTTTATGGGCGCCCGGGTGAAGGGCGAAGGGTTTTTTTCTATGCTTTTCACGCCTATTATCTTTGGAATGCATTAAGCACCTTTTGGGTGATGAACACCGCATTTGTGGCGGGGTTGACTGCAATTGGCCTGAATAGTTTATTCATGGCATGCGTCTATTGGCTGGCGTTCCAGACTCAGAAACGACTGACTGGTGGAATTTTACCCTGGCTGGTGATACCGGCTTATTGGACCACCTTCGAATGGCTTCATTTGCACTGGGATCTTGCCTGGCCATGGCTTAACCTTGGAAATTATTTCGCGGCGCATCCGGCATGGGTTCAATGGTACGCCTACACGGGGGCTTTTGGAGGTGCATTATGGATATGGGTGGCCAATATTTTGGGTTATGTTATGTGGACGGCCAGAAACGATGAGGATCGGCGTGGATTCTGGAAAGCGGCGACCTGGTTCGCAATAGTACTCTTCGTGCCACTTACCATTGGTCTGGTTCAGTACAATCGATACACGGAAACCGGAAAGCCCATTCAGGTTGCCGTAGTCCAACCAAATTTTGAGCCGCACTACGAAAAGTTTACTATCCCTGACGAAGAGCAGTTACAAAGATTTTTACGACTTGGCAGGTCTGTGCTTACGGATTCTACCGATTATTTGATTTTTCCGGAAACCAGCTTCGGACCTTTCCCGTCCAACTTTTTGGAAGATCAGCCGGTTATTGATTCCTTGCAAGCACTGGTTGATGGACATCCCCAGTTACACCTATTAACGGGGTTGAGCTCCTACATGATTTATACGGCCGAAAACAAGCCTGCGGGAGACTTTGATCAGTATGGCGACAAATTTGTGGCTCAGGAAAACAGTGCCTGGCAGTTTACTGCTCATGAACCGCCATCCAAATATTTGAAATCCATCTTTGTCCCCGGAGCTGAATTGTTTCCATTTAAGCGGTTCCTGCCTTTTCTGAGACCGATCGTGAAGAAACTGGGAGGAGCTATGGGTGACTGGGGCCACCAGGAACATCCTACTGCCTTCCATGGTCAGGCTTCCAATGTAGGTCCGGTAATTTGTTACGAATCAATTTTTGGACAGTACGATATCGGGTATGTCTTGGACGGGGCTCAATGGTTGGCTGTTATGACAAATGATGGCTGGTGGGATGACACGCCGGGACATCGTCAGCATGCTGCCCTGGCAAGACTGAGGGCCATCGAACTTAGAAAAGATGTGGTTCGGTCTGCCAATATGGGTTGGTGTAGCTTCATTAATCAGCGCGGTGATATCGAAGTGGTAAACAACTATGGGGAGGAAGCTGCAGCCCGGCAGACGATCTACGCCAATGATACGGTTACTTATTATGCCCGGATCGGAGATTTTATTGCACGCATCGCTTTATTGATTTCCGGATTGGCAGCGATCGTAGCGGTGACCGCAAAATACCGGAAAAAAGATCAGGTTTAAGTTCAATGCAAAGGTGCCTCCCGTCACAAAACCCGTTCGATGGTCTATGGCCGGTTCAGTAGCTGGCATTAAATCCTTGATTCGGCCAATCGGATAATGATAAGCTGCCCGGATTGCTGACCGGTCGCTTTAGAACTTCTTGTATCTTCTCATCTTTTGGCTTGCACCCATGCTCTGGTGTGCCTTTACCTGACCGCTGTTCTGAAGGACTTTTTCGAAATGCTTGATCTGTTCCCGGAGTTGGGCTTCGGTCACTTTAAAACTCTTAATGGGTTTGAAGATCAATTGGGCTTCTTTCCATTTGCCTTTGGCAGCTTTAAGGTTGGCCATCTGCAGGGCAACCATCGCCTTTTCGTTGTCTCCTGGCAAGCCAATCTCCTGGGCTTGATTGTACCAGATTTCGGCAGCTTCATAATTTTTTGTTTGCATGGCTACAGATCCCCTAATGAGGTAATAATAAGACCGGTTTGGTTTGTAGAGCAGTTTTGGGAAGAGGGTTAAAGCCAACCTCCGGTCCACGGCTGCAAAATCCTGTTGTTGCATTAGTTCTGCCGCGGATTGGACGGTGCCCAACCATAAATAGCCAAACAATAAGGTCAGACCTACCAGGAGAAAAGGAAAGCCATACCAGAACCCCATGGTAAAGATCAGTACGGTGCCTCCGATTAAGGTCACTGCCATCAGGGCGATACGCAAATAAATATTGAGTGTGAACATCTTTATCTGATTTAGCTCAAAGGTATCGAAAATGAACCATCTAGTTATAACTAATCGTATGCGTCGCAGTCAGCTTAGAGCTGGTGCAGGCAGGAGATAAGTCATCAAAACTTGTTCCAAAAAAGTTCCTTGAAACCGGTGTATTCTTCAGTAAAATTCAATTTCAAACTAAAATTTTGCAAATTGTGTGCGCATACAATAATAAAATTCTATATTTTGTTGGATCATATCATTTCATATTACGGATCAGCATTTTAGTTACGCCAGACGTTATCATCTCTAAACAGTGGGTAGGACAGCGTGGAGTTGTAAAAGGAGGTGCGTAGCAATATATTGCCATACCCTGGAAGTAGGGTTTCCAAAGTGGGGAAAAATTGGTGGGTTTAATGTCGCTGGGAGAGCTTTATTCAGATCAAATCAAATTGGCTTGATCGTCTTTGCGAACCGAAATCGATTGCATTTATTGGCATTCAGAACTTTGTCAACCCCGAGTTTAACTTTTGTAATATTTACAGATCAAAAGTTAGAAATGGTTAAAAGTTTAGTGTATTATTATTCTTTGATTTCTTAATGATTCCTAATATTATTTTCCAATCATGAAAACTCATCGTTTATGAAACTATTGTTTACCATTCTTACCATACTATGCGTTAGTACGGGGATTATGGCACAGAATACCGTCACTGGAACGGTAACCTCAGCACAAGGCGATCCTTTAATCGGGGTCAACGTTGTGGAGAAAGGAAACTCATCGAACGGAACGGTCACTGATATTGACGGGAAATATTCGTTGAGTGTTTCTCCGCAGGCCACTCTGGAGTTCTCCTACATCGGGTATACGACTTCGGAGATTGCGGTTAATGGCCAGTCGGTGATCGACGTAACCCTGGATGAAGGAATTGGTTTGGAGGAAGTGGTGGTAACCGCCCTGGGAATTGAACGGGAAAAAAGCTCCCTGACCTTTGCCCAGCAAACGGTTGGTGCCAATGAGCTCCTGGAAGCACGGGACATTAACTTTCTCAACAGTTTGTCCGGTAAAGCGGCCGGCGTCGAGATCAAGAAAAGCTCCTCCGGTCCCGGAGGATCCACGCGGGTCGTACTGCGTGGTGACAAATCCTTGAATGGGAACAGTGATCCTCTATTTGTTATCGATGGTATTCCAATGGCGAATAACCGGACCGGTCAGCCAGGCATGTGGGGCGGATTTGACGGAGGTGACGGGATGTCCCAGTTGAACCCGGATGACATCGAAAGCCTTACCATCCTGAGAGGATCGAATGCTGCCGCTCTGTATGGTAGTCAGGGCGCCAATGGTGTGGTTCTGATCACCACCAAATCTGGTAAAGAAGGACCGGCCAAAGTCAATTTCAGCACTGGTCTGACCTTTGAAAACATTCTGTTGAAACCGGAACTGCAATTCAAATACGGCAGCGTAGGCGGAGCCAAAGAAAGCTGGTCGACGACCCCTGGAAATTATCCCAGTAACTACGTGGATGACTTCTTCCAGACCGGATTGAACCAGATCAACTCCATTTCTGTAAGTGGTGGTACAGCCAGAACCAAAGCTTATTTCTCCTTTGGTAATGTCAATGCCCGCGGTATCATTCCATTGAATACCTACAACCGGTACAATGTAACGTTCAAACAGTCCACGAAGATGTTGAACGACAAATTGACCATCGGTTCAAACGTAATCCTGACCAACGAATTGGGTAAGAATCGTCCGGCCACGGGCTATTACCTCAATCCGCTCTCGGGACTTTATTACTTCCCCCGAGACCGTGATTTCGAAAACTATAAGGAAAATTATTCGATCATTGATCCGGACCGGAATGTAATCGGCCAGAACTGGTTCGTGATTGACCACCACCAGTCCAATCCTTATTGGTTGCTGCACGAGCAACCCCGGACCGATAAAACGAACCGGATGATTGGAAGTGTCAACCTGGATTACAAGATCAGCAATAAACTGAGCATCTCAGCCCGGGGTAATTACGATTACGCCGACAAATTGCAAGAGCAAAAGTTCACCAGTGGCGGTAATACCACCAACGTGCATCCCAACGGTAGCTGGGACTATTGGAACTACACCGACCAACTGTTATACACGGACGCTATCCTGAATTACAACGACCGTTTTGGTGATTTCAGCCTGGGTGTTATCGCCGGCTCCAGTTACCAGAAGACCGTATTCGGTCTGGGTACCCGCGTAGACGGTGATGCCAACAACGGTCTGATCTACGCCAATGAATTTTACTTCCAGAACCTACCGGCGAATGTACAGGTACAGTCTACTTTGAACAGCCGGTTGGTTAAAGAAGCTGTATTTGCAAATGCCACCGTAGGGTACAAGGATATGGTGTATGTGGATTTCTCCGGTCGTAACGACTGGGCTTCCTCGTTGGCAGGAACAGGAAACGAATCGTATTTCTATCCTTCCTTCGGAGCCACTGCGATCCTGAGTAAGATGTTTGAAATGCCTGATTTCATCAACTTTGCCAAGATTCGTTATTCGAATACCAAGGTTGGTAATGAAGTGCCGTTCAACGTGGTTAATCCACAGAATACCATCGCCTCATCCGGTGGTGTAAACCGTAATACCCAGCAGCCTTTTGAAAATCTGAAACCGGAAATCATCACCAGTAGCGAGTATGGCGCCAACCTGCGCTTCCTCGATGACCGGGTGGGTGTCGATTTCACCTATTACAATACCGTCAGTACCGATCAGTTCATCAACCTGCCGGCGCCGTCCGGATCGGGATACACCCGGTACTATGTCAACGCCGGCAAAATTGTCAACAAAGGGGTTGAAATGACCTTGGACTTCACACCGGTCTATACGCCAAAGCTGTTGTGGACCACCTCCTTTAACTTGTGGAGTAACCACAATGAAGTGGTGGAAATGCATCCGGATCTGGCTTCCATCAGTACCGGTGAGTCGGAAGGTTATGGATCAAGATTCGAAGCAGGAGGATCCATCGGGGATCTTTATGTCTATAAATTCCAGCGGGATGCTCAGGATCGCATCATCCTGGATCCAGGAAATGGCCGGCCTTTAAAAACCGCCATGCAGGAATTTGTAGGTAACCTGAATCCGGACTGGAGCCTGGGTTGGAACAACAACTTTAAGATTGGTGAATTTGGCATCAATTTCATCGTGAATGGTAAGTTCGGAGGCGTTTGTTTCAGCCAGACCCAATCCATGCTGGACGGCGCCGGTGTATCCAAAAGAACAGCGGATGCCCGGGATGCCGGCGGAGTCAGTGTCAATGCCGTACAAAACGAAACACCGGTTTCAAAGGTGGATGCTGAAACCTGGTACCGCGCGGTCGGAGACCGGAATGGTATCGGCGAGCCCTATGTTTACGACCGGACCAACGTACGCCTGACCCAATTTGCACTTACCTATTCACCGAAATTGTTAGCGAAAGCACAAACAACCATTTCTCTGGTTGGTCAGAATCTGTTCTTGCTTTACATCAAAGCACCCTTTGACCCGGAATTGGCCATGAGTACGGATCGTAATTCGAATTCACTGGATACATTCAACACGCCTGCAACCAGGACGATCGGGTTTAATCTCAATATTAATTTCTAAGAACTGACAATATGAAAAAGATAAGCATATTCATCATTCTAATTGGTCTGACCTTATACTCCGGTTGTACGAAGGATTTTGCTGAATTAAACACAAATCCTTACCAAATTTCGGATGAATCATTAAGGCAGGACAACAATCACGTGGGCGCTTTCTTCCCGACCATGCTCAACAACATCTTCGGGGACCAAATCGAACACAACCTCTGCAATGAGTCCTTTACCAGACAATTGGGTACTCCTACTCCTTTTACAGGTGGGGTAAACAACACGACGTATTACATTCGCTGGAACAGCTACTGGGGCCGTGTCTATGGATCCATTTTCGCTCCGGCACGCCAGGTGTTACAGATTGCCGAAGCAGAAAACAACGAGGTATTTGTAGCCTGGGCTAAATTACTGCGGGTTTTAGCTGCTTCAAGATTGTCTGCTTACCATGGCCCGATCATCTATTCCAATTACGGATCTTCCGATAAGACCATTCTCTACGACAGTGAAGAGACCTTGTACAATACCTGGTTCTCTGAATTGGATGAAATCGTCGATGCTTTAAGCCGCAACGTGGATTACGGAGGTATGGCCAAATTTGACGACAGCTTCCAAGGAGATGTCAGTGCCTGGATTAAACTGGCAAACAGCATGCGGTTGCAATTAGCCATGAGAATCTCCAAAGTAAGCCCTGCCCTTGCCAAAACACAAGGCGAGAAAGCGATGGCAGCAGCTGGAGGAATGATCACGACAACATCAGATAATTTCTACATTAAGAATTACGATGGATTTTTCCGCCCGGCCCGGATTTGTTTCGGATGGGGTGATACGCGTATGAGTGCAACGATGGAGTCGGTTCTTGGCGGTTACAAGGATCCTCGTGTTTCCAAATACTTTGATCCTGCTACGGACAATACGCTTTATCCGGACCACCCGGATTTCCCATACAAAGGCGTTCGTAATGGTGCTACGCTGGTAGCAAAAGACGACCGTCTATCTTATTCAACCATCGCAACAGCCTTTATTACGTGGCCAGCAAGGAGATGTTTTTCTTCCAGTGAGACGTATTTTCTCATGGCAGAAGCTGCTCTCCGCGGTTGGGCAGGAGCCGGAGATGCTCAGGCTAACTACGAAAACGGCGTAAGAGAAAGCTTTGCAGAATGGGGCGCAGCTGGTGTAGATGCTTATCTCCAGCAGGACGAGACCTTCCTGCCATTGGATTATGACGATCCTAAAGCAAGCGGTGATGTCAATGACTTTGTCAGCAGAATCAAGGTTCCGGTAAAATGGGACGAAGCTGATGACAAAGAAGTGAAGCTTGAGAAGATTATGACTCAAAAATGGATTGCTGCCGTACATAACAGCATTGAAATTTGGGTGGATCACCGGCGCACCGGTTATCCCAAATTGCCCTACAATTACCAGAACGATAGCAACGCGGACTGGGGTGTAGTTGCAAAAGACGACTTCCTGAGACGGATGCCATTTATTAATGGTGAGCGTTCAAACAACCCAGGCGGTGTAGCTGATGCTACCCAAAAATTGGGAGGACCAGATGAAATTGGTACGCACCTCTGGTGGGATACGGGAGGACCAAACTTCTAGGGATTAAATCTCTATTAAAATAAAAAATGGCTAGTCGAACTTTCGGGTAGCCATTTTTTTTCGTGGGAAGATAGATCTTTGACATAGGGGTATTAGGTATAGGGTGTGAGGTAATAGGTATGGAGTGTGAGGTTCATGCCTGAAATAGGTTGACCTTACAGACCAACTTCAAAGCGTCCTGAGAAGATGAATGCATGGAATGTCCATAGGAACAACTTTCGTAATCAGGTTACCTGTCCAATACAACTTAATTTACCCAATCTGAAACCTCAAATCTGAAATCTCAAATCTGAAATCTCAAATCTGAAATCTGAAATCTCATATCTCCCTAATGGTGTTCGTGAGCGGTTTTAATAAAAGTTAATGGTGTTAACCCGGTAGCTTTTATTTCAGCGTCCCCTTCGGTGATCTTCACCACTTGATTGACTGGGACATTTTCAAAAACAGATGATGTTCGCGCTTTGTCAGGCCAGATGATTTCCAGGGTCTTGATGGTCATGGCTTTGCCCAACCCGATTTCAGCCAACAGGCTGTTGCCTCCAAAGCTGGCGCCGGTTCCAACCGTGTGATACACGTTCCGCACCGCTCCGTTTTCTTCAATGGTCGCAATGATCTTGGCTCCAATTGCTGAGCGGTTGCAAGTCTTTCCTTCCAATTCAATGTTAATCCAGTTGTTTTGATTTCCTACAGGATTCTCAAAAAGTACGTTTCTGAAGTTATCACCTTCATAAGCCCCTCCTAAAACAGCATAGATATCCTGATCTCCGTCCATATCGAGATCTGCAAACCCTACGGCATGACCTTTTTGGATGTGGCCAAAACCTCCGCTGAAGGTAACATCCTCAAAAGATTCACCATGCACATTTCTATACATCTTGTTCGGAACAATGGAGATATAGCTGGGATCCCCGGTGGCTGCATAGAAGTCCAGATAACCGTCGTTATCCAAATCGCCAAAATTACAGCCCATGGTAGATAATGGTTCGGTTAGACCAGCTTCGTGCGATACGTTGGTGAAAGTTCCATCGCCATTATTACGGTATAGCCTTGGAGTGCGTTGTTCTACCCGGGGATCTTCCAATAAGCGCAGGTTGGCCATGAAAATGTTGGCTGCAGAACGCTCTACATCGGAGTAAGCGGATACGAATATATCCTCATTCCCATCGTTGTTGTAGTCGAAGATCCAGGTGGAGAAACTGTGGATCGGGTCAGAAATACCAAGACTGTCCGGTGCCATCCTGAATGATATTCCTTGCTGCGCTCCTTCATTATAATAAAGCAAATTCTTTCCGTTAAAGTTGGATAGATAGATGTCCGGGTATCCATCATTGTTCAAATCACCGGAGTCCACACCTTTAAAATAGCCGATTTCCGTAATCCCGGACTCCATGGTTTTATTGGCGAATGTTCCATTCCCATTGTTCACGTAAAGCTCACATCCGAAAGATCCTTTGTCGGAAGATTCATTGGCAATAAAAAGGTCCAGCCATCCGTCGAGATTAAAATCAGCCCAAATGGCCGTTTGAGTTGGCTCTTCCGAATAAACCCCAGCTTCCAGGGTTACGTCGGTGAATGTTCCGTCCCCATTATTCCGGATAAGAGAATTCGGAATTTTACCGAAGTTCTCCAGCCACGAACCACGCAGGATGATGAAATCTACAAATCCATCGTTATTGTAATCTGCATGTTTCAGGTTTAATCCTCCGGTGACACCCAATAGCCCGGTAGCGGACGTTTTATCAATGTAGCCTCCCATCCGGTCATTTTCAAAATACCGGATTTGATCCTTATAGCCCCAGGATGAAACCATGATATCGAGATATCCGTCGTTATTAAAGTCGTCCAGACAAACACCTCCGGACATATGATCCACATCGACGCCCAGTGAGCCGGCAATGTCATGAAATTTTGGAAAATTATGCTGATCAAAATACGATTGGGGGATCAGAAATTCTTCCGGTACCTGGTCCGGATAACCGCCTAAAGTCATGTAGGCAATATTCAGAAGATATTGATTTTCAAAATCAAACGGATCAATCTCCAGGCATTCTGTCAGGTACTCAATGGCCTTGCTGGAGCCTTCCTTATTGATGTGTTGCCCCTTAGGGGAGAGAGGAATAATGCACGACTCGTTATTGTGGTTGAAAATGCAGTTTTCCTGTTCGCCTTTGCGTAGGTAGCTGATGGCCAATTGTTTTCGAAATTCCAGCAGGATCTTATCCTTGTTGATGAAAAACTTGTCTTTATAGAAGTTGTTGAAGTTTTCAAATACCTCGATCGCCTGATCCGTTTGACCAGCTCGCAATAACTCGATGCCATAATCATAGACGACCAAATTGCGTTCCGGGCCGGGCTTCATGTCGTCCATCTTTTTTTTCAAAAGCTCTGCCCGCCTTGTATTAAATATGTATTCGGCTTGCATTGGATCGATGGATTTGAATGCGGCCTGAATCTTGTCGATCATTTGAAGGGTAGCTTTATCAGGCTTGACTTTAGTTGTACAGATGACCAATCCGGAGGACTCATGATTATCTGAATGGTTACACGCTAATAGGAAGCAAACAAAGATTCCTGCTTTTACCCTGCCCCAATTCATTTCAGCTATCTTTTTGCAATGAAATTGTGTTGATCTTTCGAACTCAACAAGTCGAAATTACAATTTTAGACTAAAATGGAACAAGCATCCGCAAATCTCACGGAATAGCTCTGGAATAAATGGTTAAGTGTCACTTGGGATGGCATCCGCACCTCCTGTCCGCTAGCAATCAACCTGATCCAACTTGCGGACAGTGCAACCGGCAATGTGACTGATTGCTTAAGATAACCAGTGCATTGAGTCCAGGTAATAGGAAACATTTTCAGGCACAACGATATCTATAGGTAGAAAATGACGGGCCGGGACCTCTTTTTTAAGGATGCATTTGTTCACGATGCTCATTAGTGCATAATAACCTTGAAGTTCAGCATTCTGGTTGATGAGGTATAGGATTGCGCCTTCATTAAGCAATCGGATGTTAGGTTCGATCAGGTCGAACCCAACCAGATGGCAATGGGCATCCAATTCTTTGAGCGCCTGGGCGATCAGATACCCTCGTGAATTAGATACAAAGATTCCGCCTGGTTTACCATGTTTCGAGATGAAATCACCCAATTCCATCCGGATGTAATCCTCCGAATGATTTTTCAGCACCAGCTGTTCTATCTTTTGATTCCCATGCTGCTCAAGGAATTGACGAAAACCGGATTCTTTCTCAATCAGATGTCTGGATTGCTCGAAATGCTCTTCAGCATGGATAATCATCAGGTAGTCACTCTTCTGGACAACATTTGAAAGCAATTTGGCCGCCAAGATGCCACTCTGGAATGAATCCTGACCTACGTATCCCAGGATGTCCGGTGATTCCAGTAATGTGTTTATCAGCATGCACTGGATATTCTTTTTCAGACAGGAATGAATGAAGTCCAGACTTTCTTTTTCAGTCTCCGCAGCCAGTAGGACGGCATCCGGACGATCATGCAAAACTTGTTTGGCGCGCGCCTGAAAGGAGGACTCCAGGAGCGGGTGATAGAAATATTCATCAATCATGACCCCATAGTGCTTGACATTGTTCCAGGCTTTGGTAATACCGGAATAGGGAAGCTCCCAATAGGTGTCGTGTTTTGGGGACGGGGTCATAATCGCCAACCTGAATGTGCGGTTGTAGGCAAGGGTGCTTGCAATGATATTTGGTTGGTAATTGAGTTCCTGCATGACCTCCAGGACTCGTTGCCTGGCTTTATCTGAAACATTTCCGCGGTTGTGAATAACGCGGTCTACTGTACCAGGAGATACGCCGGCTATTGCCGCAATATCCTTTATCCGTACCTTCTGCATTGGGATCGTTTAGTTGCTAATCATGGGGAAGTTACCAAATTCCAGGGATTTGATTTACCTCGCGGCAGAGTGGAAAACCATCCTCGGAAAAATCCAGTTCTAAGATTTTGCCGGGGCACTGTTTTGAAAATTTCATCCGTACAGATCGTAGGAGTTATATTTTCATTTTCTGTTTGAAAAATAACTGTCCAGGCGACAATTATTTGGAGAAATTGCTATATTTAAAGAATAATGTCGAACTGTATTGATACTGTGTTCGCACACAATTTGTCAAAATGAAGTTTGGCCAATCAGAAGTGGTAAGTACATTTTTCATAAGGCTAAAAAAGTGCCGGTTTTAATTAACTGGTACTTTTTTATTTTCAGGACATGAAACAGACATGCATTCTCTTACAATTTGCTTTCGTGTTCTTGATTTTGTCAGGTTGTAACCGGACCGACGATCATCAAAACCTCTTTAGTGCGGTTTCTTCAAGAACCTCGGGAGTTGATTTTGTTAACAAATTGGAAGAGAATCCCGATTTTAATGTATTGACCTATACCTATTTCTACAATGGGGGTGGAGTTGCGGTTGGTGATATCAATAACGACGGTCTGCCCGATATCTACTTCACCGGAAATATGACCGCCAGTCACTTGTATTTGAACCATGGCAACTGGCAGTTTGAGAACATCGCTGATGAGGCTGGTGTAGAAGCTGCGGGGTATTGGAATACGGGAGTAACCATGGCTGATGTAAATGCTGACGGCTGGCTGGATATTTACGTTTGTCGCTCCGCATCTCCGGATGCTGATGCCCGACGCAACCTCTTGTTCATAAACAATCATGACCTCACGTTCACGGAAATGGCGGCAGAATACGGATTAAACGATCCGGCTTATACGACGCATGCTGCATTCTTTGATTACGATCGGGATGGGGATCTCGACGTGTACCTGCTCAACCACTCCGTTCCCGAATTTACCAATTTTAATCAGGCGATACGTCATCTAAAGAGTAGGACTAACCGCTTTTATGGTGACAAATTGTTTCGCAATGACCTGAACACGACAGGAAAATTCACCGAGGTAACCAGTAAAGCAGGCATAATTCAGAATGTACTGGGCTTTGGCCTGGGCGTCGCGATTGAGGACTTTAATCAGGACGGATGGCCGGATATTTTCGTGTCCAATGATTTTAATGAAGAAGATTATTATTACGTCAATCAGCACGACGGGACCTTTAAAGAAGCATTGCGGGAATCATTCGACCATACCTCCTTGTTCTCGATGGGTTCGGATGCCAGCGATATAAATAATGATGGCATACCCGATCTGGTGACTATGGATATGTTGCCCGCGACCAATTACCGCAATAAAATGGCATTTGGTCCCGATAATTACAGCAAATACCAAATTCTTCTGGCCCAGGGATTTTACAAACAATCCATGCGTAATATGCTCCAGATTAATAATGGCAAGGGGCAATTTTCGGAGATCGGCCAGGAAATGGGTATCAGTGCTACCGACTGGTCCTGGGCGCCGCTGGTAGCCGATTACAACCTGGATGGGAAACCTGATTTGTTCATTTCCAATGGCTATCTGAGGGATTACACCAATATGGATTTCCTTTCTTACACGGTGGATCAAAAGCTAAAGGCTAATCCTGGAGAAGAAATGGAAATCAGCGAACTAATCCGGAAGATGCCTCAGATCAATGTGCCGAACCGGCTGCTGATGCAGCAGGAGGATGGAACATTCAGTGATGCTTTGGCTTCGGCTGAAATTTTTTCGGATGGCCTTTCCAATGGTGCAGCTTATGCAGATCTGGATCTGGACGGGGATTTGGACTTAGTACTCAATAATTGCAATGCCAGGGCGACGATGTTCCGCAACAACACGAGGGAGCAAGGGCTGGGGCATTACTTGGAGATCATCTGTCGTGGCCAGGACAACAACCCGTTCGGGATAGGGGCTACCTGCCGGATATATACACCCGATCAAATGGTGTACCGTGCAATGTATACTTCACGCGGATATCAGTCTTCCATGGAGCCTGAGATCCACGCCGGATTAGTCGATGGTCTGATCGATTCCATTCAGGTGCGGTGGAGCGACGGATACCAGGAAACTTTTCAGTCCATTGCAGCAGATCAATTAATCACGCTGCAACGCGGAGCTGGAAAGCCAGCCAACGCTTCTGTCCATCCAAACCTGCCTTTGTTTGCTCCGGATTCTGCTTCACTGGTGGTAACTCATCGGGATGACGAATACATCGATTTCTTTGATCACCCTTCCTTGCCGTTTTTTTATTCGGACCGGGGTCCGGCCATGGCCATTGGCGACCTTAATCACGATGGCTTGCAGGATTTGTTATTAACGGGTGGTAAAGGTTTTCCAGCCCAAATCGCTTACCAAAAAAATGGAAATTTCATGGTTGAAATTCCGGAGGCGATGGCAAGCGATGCCATGTATGAAGATGTCGCAGCTGTCATTGCCGATATGAATGGCGATGGCTTACAGGATGTGATAATAGGCAGTGCAATAGAAGTTGAGACCGATAGCATCAATAACCAGACGGTCAGGATCTATGTGCAAAATAAACAAGGTGGATTTACCAAGTGGTCGCTACCTCCCTTGCCGGTGACAAGTATCTTCACCCTCAGTGTGGGCGACTTCAACCAGGACGGTAAGCAGGATATCTTTGCGGGCTCAGCAACCATTACCGGACAATATCCGCTTCCTGGTGAAAGTTTGATCCTGCTTCAGGATAACGGTTCATTTTCGGTGGACAGGCAAGTACCTTTTGCGCATTTGGGTGTGCAAGTTTCCCAGTGGACGGATCTCGATGGAGATGGAGTTGGTGAGTTGGTCCTTGCAGCACCGTGGCGGCCCGTGGAAGTGTGGCAGTACACCACCCAGTGGCAATTGATTTATAAATCATCAATGTCCGGCTGGTGGTCGGCCGTCAATGCAGCAAACCTGGATGATGATCCTGAACTTGAAATCATTCTGGGGAATCTGGGGTTGAATTCCCCATTCCGCGCATCCGAGCATGAGCCTATGGTTCTGTATTACGGGGACTGTGATAACAATGGGGATACCGATGCCATCCTGACCAGTTACTCGGACGGAGAGTCATACCCTTTTATATCCAGGGATGACCTATTAGCACAGCTGCCTTCCCTGAAAAAGCAGTTTCCTGATTATGCTTCCTATGCAAATACCAATACAAAAACCCTATTGACGTATTTACCGGCTGTTCAGGCTGACACGATCAATGAATTGCGTTCCGGTTACCTTGATCATCAGCCCGGTGGATGGACCTTTGTTGCTTTTCCCCGGGATGCTCAGGTCGCACCTGTTTTTGCGATCTCGGAAATTAAGACATCCGATGCCGGGAGGCCGCAAATTCTTTTAACGGGAAATGCGTCCAGAACCAGGGTAAAGATTGGTGAGATCGATGCCAATCATGGAATTCTGTTACAACAATCCGATCAAGGTTGGCAGACGGTAAATAATACCGGTTTGTGGATACGGGGAGATGTGCGAAGCACTGCAATGATCCAGACGGTTAAGGGGAATAAGTTGATCGTAGGTCGCAACAATCTGCCTGTTTTGGTTTATGACTTACAACATGAATCCGCTGTAATCCCAACCAATCATTAGAAATCGCAGCGAAAGGTCATTAGTCAAAATGACACGTAGCGAAATAGATTTTCCAATTCAACCAATGATCAACACCGGTAAGGAAGACATTGGTCATCAAGAATGCATGCTAACGCCCGCTCGGGTCCCATTCAATAGATCATTTTGCCTGCTAGGAAGCAATGCCTGATGGAAGGCATGCCCTGATCCGATTGGGTTAAGTCCATAACCAGAATATCAGCGCTGTATCCCTGGGCGATCATCCCGGTGGCTGCCCCGGTTGATTGATCTTTATCCAGTCCAAGGAGTCTGGCAGGATTCCCACTCATCATTCGGGAAATCATGACCAATGCTTCGTGCTTTGAATGACCGGAATGCGTTTTAATCCAAATCCCATTACGGTCATGAGTCATCCAGTCCAGTAAATTGGTGAACCCTTTGAGTGGCGTGAGAATACTACCAAATAAAGTATCCATTTGCCCGGCTACTTTCAGGTACTGTTTGTCGGCAGACACCTGTCCCGGAATGCCAGCCAGACTGAATGCGTTTATGGTGTCACTCCCATTTATAAATAAACTATCGGTGATGGGGATGATTCGATCAATTCCTTTCCGCTGGATGGCATCGAGCACATAGGCAGGATCCACATGGAAACCATCCACAATTAATTCCAGCGACACTTCGTCACGAACCAGGAAGGCTTCCATGGCGCCGTTATGACTAAAAGACTTGTAAGACTGTCGATTTGGCCCATTGAAGTAATGGACCGCCAGCCTCAGGCCTTTATCGATAGCCTGGTGCGTCGCGGTTCCATAAGCTCCCGAATGACCTCCGGCGACGATGACTCCCTGACCGGACAAATGGCTTGTCAATTCGAGACCGGGTATCCCGTGTTCAGGCGGAATATTTACAATGCGAATGTTTCCACCGGAAGCGTCCTGTAATCGATCAAACAAACGGGCTGAAGCCGATTGAAAATATTCCGGATTTTGGGCTCCCGCAAAGGCGGCGTCTTTGATGAAAGTACCTTCCAGGTTAATCCCTGCCAGGGCGATGGCTAATCCGGCGGGATCGGTGCCCAGGTAATCATTCAGCAAATGAAACGCCTGGATTAGATCTGTTGGCGGTGCTGCCAGCGTAGTCGCCAATATGCGGGTTGCTCCTTGCTTAAGGAAGTACTCCAGGGCCCGGGTTATGCCCTCCAGATACACCGTGTCATCCTTGTTAAACCAGTCCTTTTCCTGGTCATAGGCTCCCAGAGTAAAGTCAAAACCGACGGCTCCGTGGTTGTGAATGTCTATAAATCCGGGAAGGATATAGGCGCCGCCGGCATCGAGAATTCGTTCATCAGCCATTGGGGATAACTGCGTGTTGAACTCCTGAATCCGTTTACCGGATAAGCGCAGGTCCCCTTTGATGACCCGATCCGGTAAAACCAGAAAACCATTTTGAATTAATGTGCTTTCTACCAGCGTTGTCTCCATGATTTTGATTAATTACCCCAGAATTGCAACAGGGTCCAGGCCAAACCAATCAACCCTCCGACGAATACCCAGGCCAAAACAAACCCAACGGCGTCTTCCCGGTACCTGGACCAGAAATGAGTCCAGCGGCTGGCTTTAAACCACCCAGGTACATCAAGCAGGATCATTTCCATGCCGCGACTACCGGCAGCGACCGGCTGATCATTGCTCCGGTCGGCTCTTGACAGGTGCTGCATCCGGGAGAAGAATGGTGCAATCCGGTCAGGATCTTCGGGCGGTGTCAATAAACTAACAACAATCAGGGTTATAAATCCAAGGGACATTGCCCATGAAAAAGGCTCAGGTTGCCATTTGTAAATCAGTTGTAATGTGCCGGTAGCGGAAAAATTCAGGGCATAATAAAGAACAAATGCAAGGATAATAGCAGCCATGGCTCCATAGCGGTTGGCTCTTTTCCAAAGCATTCCGCCAAATATGGCAATGCCCACAAATGCAGCCATTGTTTCCACAAACAGGAAAGCAGACAACACATTTTTAATGATTAGAGCAAAAAGAACTCCGAGGATGGTGAGTAGCAAACTGGAAATTCGGCCAACACGCAAGATCTCCTTGTCATCAGCTTCCGGACGTAAATAAGGTTGATAAATATCCCGTGTAAAGAGTGATCCCAGATTAACCATAAAATTGGAGCAGGATGACATATTGGCGGCAAGGATGGCGGCAATCATTAAACCGGTGATCCCCGGGGTTAACAATTCCCGGATGGCATAGCCAAAAGCATGTTCGGAATCCGGTAGGGTAGTGCCCCGCTGAATGACCAGGACGGCCACGATCAGACCTGTCAGGGCCCACCCGATGGTCACCAGTCGTTTTACCAGATTGCCAAATGTCTGACCAACCCGACCAGCCCTCTCCGTATTCCCGGAAGCGAACATGGTCATCATATGAGGCTGGGCTGTGATGCCGACCACGCCATTAACGGCCAGCATACTGATGGTAAATACGTCAAGACCACTGGCGTCACTGTAGAGGGTAAAGAAGCTGGAAGACAAAGTTTGGCGCATCGTGTGCATGCCTCCCACGGCGTGGAGTCCGAAAGGGATAAGTAGGAAAGACAAAACGATGATGAGAAAGGACTGGATAAATTCTGTATTGGCAGCAGCAACGAGCCCTCCGAAATAGCTGTAGACCATGAAGGCAATCGTCATGGCCATAACGATCCGGTTCGGTGACCAGGATTCGCCGCTGGCGACATAAATCACTTTTGCGGCTCCTTGAAGCATCACCCCCATGACGAAAATGAGAAAAGCCAGGGCGAATAAAGTATAGAGCATTCCCATCTGACGGCCATAACGGTCAGTAACCATTTCAGCGATGGTGGTACGCTCACTCCGCCGGTACCAGGGGGCCATAAGCCAGTAAAAGGGAGTGATCAGCATGTTTTTCCACTGATACCAAATGGTAGAAAAGCCGAGTTGGAAGCTGGCTCCGGTTTGGGCAACTGGCATCTCGGCATGCGTTCCGGTGCCAAATGCCTGACCCATCATGGTCCACCATTTTAACTTTCGCCCCCCCAGGAAGAAGCCTTCGCTTGTTTTCGTGTGTCTGGAGATCCAGATGCCGTAGGCGGTAATTCCAAGTACATACAGGATGACTACAAGAAGGTCAATGGTATTCACAATAATACAGCGGCATTTAAGTCCAGAAATAAATCACAATTGGGATGATTCTGCAGGATAGAAGCAGGGCAACCCGGGTCTACCAGACCATGGACCGTGCACTTGACAGCGTGTGCTTTCCTTGAATCCGGAACTGAAACGATAAGTTTATCACTAGCGAGAATTTGAGGAATCGTCATTGATATTGCAGTGGCCGGCACGGCCTCCCAGTCCGGGAACCAGCCTTCACCTACTTGTTGCTGGCGGCATGCCTGATCCAGGTGAACGATGTGATAGGCGGAATGGGTCGTAAAGTCAGCAGGAGGGTCGTTAAATGCAAGGTGCCCGTTCTCTCCGATGCCTATCAATGCGACATCAATGGGATATCGCCGGATCAGCTTTTCCAGCCGGTCACATTCCGCCGCGGGATCGGGTGCCTCACCATCGATAAGAAAATAATCCATCAAAGCAGGTACCTGGAGAATAAATCGCTCACGAAGGTATTTTCGAAAACTGGCCGGATGAGATTCTGGTAATCCAATGTATTCGTCAAGATGGAACATCCTTATCCGGCCCCAATCGAGCGAGGACCGGATCAGGTGCTGTAACGTAGCAAATTGGCTACTTCCCGTAGCCAGGATGATATTGACTTCGTTCCGCATCTGAAGGACCGTCCGGATTGCTGAGGCAGCCAATGCTCCGGCAGCCTCGCCAAGTTTTGCGGGTGTGTCCTGAATATGGATCTTCATCGGACCAGGGTTTGTGATACTGTGGATGGATTTATATCCTCAGCAACTAAAAATACCTATTTTACTTATTGGTCCTGCATTTTAGGCCATTATCTTTACAGCAGGATAAACATTACCGGATTCTCGATCCTGTCTCAGAGAGAGCGCTAGCAGATGAAATTGGAACTCGAAATACGAAATTGAACAGCATGGTAAAGAAATCCGAAAAGCAAAAGATTCTGGTACTAACGGGTGGCGGGGATTGTCCCGGCTTGAATGCGGTCATCCGAGCCTTGAGTAAAGCGGCCAAACAATCGGGTAAATGGGAAGTTTGGGGAAGTATAGAAGCCTTTAACGGGGTATTTAACGAGCCCAATGAGCTCATCAAACTGACCAGCAAACGAGTAGCAGGAATCCACGTCAAAGGCGGCACTATTTTAAAAACCACCAATAAAGGTAACCCGCTCCAGTTCCCCCGGCAAAATGAACAAGGTGAATGGGTGATGATCGATCGCTCGCATGAGCTGGTCCAGAAGATTAAAGACCTTGGTTTTTCCGCCGTTGTGAACATCGGAGGCGACGGTAGCCAGCGGATTTCAAATGGTTTGTTCAAGGCAGGCATGCCCGTCATTGGTGTTCCCAAGACCATCGACAATGACCTGAGTGCAACAGATCTGACCTTTGGTTTTTCAACCGCTGTTCAGATCGCTTCGGATAGCCTGGATAAATTGGTGACGACAGCAGAAAGCCATCACCGGGTCATCATCATGGAAGTCATGGGCCGGGATGCCGGTTGGATTGCGCTTCATACCGCGATTTCAGGCGGTGCCGAGATATGTCTTATTCCTGAAATCCCATATGATCTGGATCGAATAGTAGAAAAAATCAATAGGCGTTACCGGAAAGGTCAAGGGTTTGTCAATATCGTTATTGCGGAGGGCGCCAAACCACATGGGGGAGAGGTGATCGGCCAGCAAGCCATCGAAAGAGGAGACGTTCATATGAAATTGGGAGGTATCGGTAACTTTTTGAGAGCACAACTGGAAGCGGCCGGGATCCAGCAGCAGGTTAGAACTACCATCCTCGGGCATGTGCAGCGAGGCGGGACACCGATTGCATTTGATCGCATTTTGGCCAGTGCAATGGGCGTAAAAGCGTTTGAACTGATTGAGGCCGGTCAGTTTGGAAATATGGTTTCTTATAAGAACAATCAAATGACCTATGTGTCCCTGGAGGATGCCATTAAAGAATACAATCACGTGCGATTGGATCATTATTTGATCAATACGGCACGTAAGTTGGGAATTTCATTCGGAGATTAGTTGTTCCATATACTTGATGATACGCCAATGCAGTTTTAAGAAGGGGTGACCCGGATCATTGGCGGATAAACCAGGTAATTATTGGTTTTAAAAGTTCAATAAGTATCTTCGCAAAGACTAAAAATTAAGGCATGACGCTGCAGAGCAAGGAAGTACGAGCTAAGGTATCAGATGTATTGAAGAAATGGCGCCCGTATCAAAAGCCCAATCACAAAAAAGCTGTTGTCCAGATTCTTAATTCATTCTTACCGTTCATCGGCATATGGATTCTGATGTATTTACTTTGGGATATCAGTAAATGGGCCGTAGTTGGCCTCGGGCTGCTGAATGCATTCTTCCTGGTAAGAATCTTTATCATACAGCACGATTGCGGACATCGCACTTTCGTACGCTCGGGATTCTGGCGTAATGTCATTGGGTACAGTTGTTCGTTGTTCAGCTCGATACCTTATCATTATTGGGCGAAATCACATCACTTCCATCACCAGCATAATGGAATGCTGGAAGTAAGGGATATAGGGGATATTCATACCCTGACCGTCGATGAGTTCAAACAGAAAAATCGCTGGCAACGTTTTCTTTACCGGATTTACCGGACACCTCTTGTTCTTTTTGTCCTGGGGCCGATTTATTATGTGATGATTCATAACCGGCTTCCCTTGATTAACTTCCCGGAGTTCAAGAAGATCAAATGGAGTTTATACATCTATAATGGGGTTCTCATCGGTATAATTGCCTTGTTGTGCTGGCTCCTGGACTGGCAGAAGATCATAGCGGTGCATGGAATCACCTTAGGATTCTTTGCGATCATCGCCGTGTGGTTTTTTTATGTACAACATCAGCATGAGCACGGCTACAAACATTGGAAGGTTAACTGGGATTTCCTTTCCGCTGCGATTACCGGAAGCAGCTATTACAAGCTGCCTCGCCTGATGAATTGGTTTACAGGCAACATTGCCATTCATCATGTCCATCATCTGAACCCAGCGATTCCGAATTACCATCTGGCCGCCTGCGTAGAGGCTACGCCCTGGATCAATCAGTATACCACGGAGATTACTTTCTGGGAAAGTCTGAAACTGATGAGTCATAAACTCTGGGATGAGAGCACAGAACGTATGATCTCATTTAAGGAATTTTACCGCCGTGAGAAAAAGTCCGGTCAACTGCAAAGCTCCACCCGGAATAAAGAGGAAATGGTTGCCTGACCTAAGCGTGGTGGCTGGCTTGAATTTCTTGTGGATCAGAGCTTGAAGAATATCTTTTTTCGATAGAGAAATAGCAACATACCCCATTCCAATCCAAATATCACCAGTGCTCCCAGGATCTTCATTAATCCGTGCGGGAGGAAAAATAAGAGATTGTCCGTGAAGGTGTAGATGTATTCGTTAAACCAGCGATGCCCCACAATCTCAAAGAACAAATAGATGAAAATCGAATTCATACCCACGATGATGAAGAACCATAAACCTTTATGGTGTTCCTTCATATCGATCCACCAGTAGAATAAGGCCGTAGCCAGTAGACAATATCCCGCGGTGACAAGTGTAAAAGAAGTTGTGGCGATGCGCTTAATGATTGGGGTGATGCCGGCCAGATCCTGAAGGTATCCGATAACCAGGCATGTCAGTCCGGCATAAATGATCCAGCTTACCCGGTCGCGGTCCGTACGTGCTCCAATCATCCATTTACCTACCATGGCTCCGGCGATAGTGTGTACGGATGTTGGGATGGCATTGATGGCAACCCACCCCCCAGCATTAATCTTGTTCATCAAGAGCAGATCTACGTAGTTCCCAAAATTGTGTTGATCCGTGAAAGGCTGATCGAATCCGGGAATGTTCGTAAACCGGTACAATATCTCCGTCAGTGCCAATAAACCAAGACAGGCTAAAGCCTGATATCCATATTTCCATTCAAAGACCAGGAACGTTACCAAAGTGGTAAATGATAATTGCGTCAGTACATCCCATAATTCGAAAGAAAGGTGGTCTCCCCGGACAGCATAATCCAGGACGCCCCAGAAAAAGAGCCATCCACTGCGTTTGAGGGTTTTTGAAAGGCGCGCTCCCCAACTTTTCCCTTGTTCGATCTGGCGGTGGAGCGAAAAGGCCATCGCAACGCCGGCGATGTACATAAACCCGGGTTGGATCATGTCCCAAAAGCGAAGACCATGCCAGGCATGATGCTCGAACTGAATAAAGAATCCATGTAAAATTCCAGTGGGGAAGAGGTCGTTCAGATGACTGTACAAATAAGTACTTTCAAGCATTAACAGGACCATGATTAGTCCACGCATGAAGTCCAGCGATACGAGCCGGCCGGTTTTATTATCGAGCCACATGAATTTTGATTTTAAGTTCGATCCCTAAACAATATATTAAAGTTCAGGGAGTAGCCCGGATGCTATTTTTAGTTTGCAGGTGTGTCCGCGAAAAATTCCGGAATTGGATCCTTGGTGAGACCGTTGCAGATGCGGGAGAAAAATTCATGGGAAATTGCTTACCGGCTGGATTGGACCGGCGAATATCCGGCTTCAGTTTAAAGCGTTCACCAAAGGTTATTCCTATACATTCAGCCAGTACGTGAGCTTAAATACCAGAGCTCTGCTTTTGACCGAAAAAGTAGAGGGATAATAATTATCGGTGTAGACTAAAAAAAGATCGGAAACCGGCTTAAAGCGCCATTGAAATCTTGAATTGATATTCAGATTGTCGATCTGGTTGTTGTACTGGATGAAAGTAGTCCAGAATAGATTTCGGGTGAATGTAAAATCAAACTTTGGACCTATCAATAGAAAGTTAGCGTCGTTATACGGGTCTGGCAGCCGGATTTGATTCATACTGAAGTCAATGCCTACCGAACCAATGGGTTGAAACCGGTACGCGATATTTCCATCCAGGTTCAAGCGGGTGCCATTCCAGAATTCACCGCTTCGGGTCATTATTTCAAAGGACAGCCGATTGCGCATGTCCGAAAAATAGGAAGCAATAATTAAATTATTGGGATAGGCAGTGCCGGCTGGCAGCTCAGCCCCTTCGGTATTTGTTGGATCAAATGAATCGGTCAGGTAAACATACTGGTGCCTCAGTCTCAACATGAAACGGGATGTATTTTGAAAACTGATGCGATACAATACATTCACATCATAGTCGGTGAGCCCATAGGCTCCATTGCCCAGCAAGTCATAATCGATGCCAATGGAGTGCTGATTAATGATTCCTTTTTGGGGATAAAAATTCCGATATGCCGTGAGTGTGGACTGGGTATAATCGGTTCTACGCACATACCCTACTTCCGGATTGAAGTTTGCACCCACTTGAGATAATGCGGCTTCCACCTCCCACCACAACTGATTGTAGGTGATACTGGCTCCGACTGCGGCTGCCTGGTTGGTGACTTCCGGATCAAAGGACCGGTGGAAAAATAACTTTCCATTCCAGCGATCATCTTTTGACGCCAGATTGTAATCCAGACCTAACAGACGGTTAGAGTGGTAAAGGCTATCCATCGGATCGGGTAATGCCTGATCCCTGAACGGTGACTTGTTAATAGCGATTACTCCAATATTCGATCGTGCAAATATTTTTTGCTGTAACGCCAGCACACTATAATTGGTGGAAGGAAGCTTTATCCCAACATCGTGTGCAGCCTGCATGGATAAGAGTCCGATGCGCAGGTTCTCATTTAACTTTCCGCTCAAGCGAGCACCGCCGTAAATTGGATTGGGAACATTTTCATCATTGGCTTCATCCAGAGCGATTCCGATCCGCCGGGAAAAAAAAGGGCGAATTCGATTGGTTCCAAAATTGGCGAATAAGTCACCGTTTTCAAGGAAGAACTGACGCCTCTCAGGAAAAAATATTTCGAAGCGATCCAAATTTGTGACCTGCTGATCGACCTCCACCTGGGAGAAGTCAGGATTAATAGTGAGGTCTAAATTCAAGGATGGCCCCAAACCGATTTTGGCGTCGCCTCCTATGTTAAAGTCTTTTTGGTAGGCACCTTCGGTTTCAAAATCACGAGTTGTACCCAAAAGGACATAGGGGATCAGAGATATATTTCCATTTTGAGGGACAGGAGGTATCTCCCAGATTAATTCACCCGTAAAAGCCAGGGAAATAATTCGCATTTGTTTGGGAATATGCGACCAGGAGCTTCTTTCGCCGGTTTCGCTATCAATACGGTAAAAGTTTACATTCCAGCTCTTGACGCCACCCGGGAATCGGATAACCTTAAAAGGGATGATCATTTCGGCACTCCAATATCCATCACCAATATAAGCCTCGGAATACCATTTATTATCCCACGATAAGGATAATGAGTTTTGGGTAGATCCACCCTCGGAAATCAGGCCTTCCCGCTGTACGCCAAAAGGGTTGACTCCAAATTGATACGCATTGGTTTGATCTTCAAAAGGGTCGATCAGCATGGTAATGCCATCATTGGCTTCACCCCGGTAGTCCCTGCGTAAGGATGGTGTGACGTATTTCTGATTCGCCCCCTCCGGGTGATACATGATTGCCCCTAGGTAAATGTTTTCATCATCGTATGCCAGATGGACCTCCGTTCTATTAATGGACCGGATGGTATCAGCGGGAAAATATTGCCAGAAATTGGTGGCGATATCGGAGGTTTGCCAAAATGGTTCATCCAATTTGCCATCCAATACCAATTGCTGATCCATTTTATGGATATATATAGCTTGCGATTGCCCGAGGAGGTCGTGAATTCCTGAAAATAAAAGCAACAACATCCACCCAAACCTCAACCGTAATCCTATTTTAATCATGCCTTGTTTGCCTTGACCGCAAATGTACCAAATCCTCCTATATCCACCGGTTGACAAGTTGGCGTCGTTGTGGAATGTCCTGTTAAAATTGAAACTGATACAGAATCTTGGCTGTCTGATCACTGAAAACCGGATACAAGGCAGGTGCACTTCCAGACCGGTTAATCGTGCGGTATGCCAGCTGGAGATACTGCTTTTTGGAAAGTTGGTATTTACATTGTATTCGTGAAGACCAGATCTGATTTGTTCCGTTCTTACCCGTAAATATAGACGGGATTACGGCAATGCTGTACGTCCAGGCCCGATGGCGATGATTCCAGATCATTCCCGGAGACCAGGAATTAATCGATACCTGATCAATCTGGTTTTTATTCCAGGTGAAGTTAATGG
>Ga0116164_10000515_pt1 | contig 33303 bp, 28 predicted proteins | sample AD_UKC109_MetaG_FD_89888 | JGI IMG/M metagenome (GOLD analysis project Ga0116164, IMG submission 89888) | Active sludge microbial communities of municipal wastewater-treating anaerobic digesters from Hong Kong - AD_UKC109_MetaG | ecosystem: Engineered > Bioreactor > Anaerobic > Digestate... | reverse complement strand
GATAAATTGATGATTTTCTTTTCTGTAGGAGGTAATTCGCATATTACTTTTCTCACTGCCTGTGTGGGTAATGCAATTACGATCATCTCTGCTTTTTGGCTAGCTTTATCCAGATCATTAGTTAAGCAAATGTTTTGGGGTAATTTTTTTCCTGGGAAATAATAAGGGTTTTCATTCCATCTCATACTTTCGATAACCCTTTCATCTTTTGTCCACCCGATAATATTATGTCCCTTTAAAGCCAGTAACTTCGAAATGGCAGTTCCCCAACTACCAAAACCTAATACTGTTATCTTCACTGATTTCCCCCCCTTTTGGTGATGGGATTTTATGTGTTTTTTATTGTTTGTCGTACCGTATCAAGAAAAACTTTCATGGCTTTGAAATCACGTTGTTCTATAATTTCAGTTAAAACATTTAGTTGTGTATGGATAAGTTTGATTTGTTTAATGGTGTAGGGGTTAAATAGAATCTCTGAAAGTAAAAAATCATCTTCATTCATTAAATTTTGTGCAATGTGCATATGTTTTTTAAAAGTTGTTCCCGGCACGGCTTTTTCCTTTAGGCAACTTCCAAATACCAAAGATGAAATAAAGGGTGTAGCCAGAGAATAGGCCATAGTTTGATCATGATCCTCGAAAGAATACTCATACAAATTCAGTTTTAAAGAACTGAAAAAGGCCTTAAAAAAGGATTTTCCAAATTCATCAGATTCTTTTATGATGACTGCATTTTCTGATGTAAGATCGTTAATATTGGCAAATGTGGGACCAAACATGGGGTGAGTGGAAACGAAACGATGGGAATGGTTCTGATAATATTCTTTAAGTCCGTATTTTACAGATGTGATATCTGACAGGATTGTGGAGTCTGGAATCAAGGATATAATTTCTTCAAAGGCTAAAATAGTTTTATTTAAACTGACGCAATTAATAACCATTTCCGGTTTAAATCCTTGTAACTCTTCCAAAGTCAAAAAGCGTTTGACATGATACAAGTGTTTCATTTGTCTTGGATTTGCATCGTAAATCGCTACTTCGTGGTCTTGATTTAATTCTTCAGCAAACCATTTTCCCATCTTGCCGGCCCCCAAGATAAATATCTTCATAGATTCTCCTCTCTTGAATAATATTTTTTTAAAAAAATCTCAGTACAGTGTATCAAAGTATATCAGTGACTGATTGATATTATGGTGTTTGTTGCCAAAAATGATCAAGAATACTTCTGATTTCTTTTTCATTTCTAATACTTATGGCATGAGACCAATCGGCAGGAAATATTGATGGATAAGGTTTTCTGATAAAGCGTTCATCGATTAAAATAACGGCCCCTTTATCATCATGGGATCGAATAACTCTGCCGACCGCTTGCATGACTTTGTTGGCTCCAGGAATAATATAGGCATATTCCCAGCCTTTTCCCAGCTTATCTTGATAATAGTCCTTTATAATATCTCTGTCAAATCCAATTTGAGGCAAACCAACTCCGACAACGATGGCACCGCTTAATCGACTTCCGATCAGATCGATTCCTTCACCGAAAATTCCGCCCATCAAGACAAAACCGACAAAGGTTTGTTCGGGGGAGTGTTTGAAAGCTTCTAAAAATGCTTCTCTTTCAGATTCGCTCATAAGAGGTGTCTGCATTCTTGTTAAGATATGTGGGCATTTGTTTGTGAACAAGTGATAGATCTGTTCCATGTATTTGTAGGATGGGAAAAAAACCATGTAGTTACCGGTATGTTTGGTCATTAGCTCGATATTTTTAATGATGGCGGCTGCAGAGTGTGCTCTCGCATGATATTTTGTTGAAATCTTAGAATTGACCAATAAACAAAGTCTTTGCTGATTAAACGGGGATTTCAAAATCAGGGAATAATCGTCATTGGTAGATCCGAATAGCTGTTTGTAGTAATCCATGGGGGATAGTGTAGCAGAAAAAAGAACGCACGAGCTGCTTTTTTCCAGCATGTTACGAATATGAGCAGACGGGTCGATACAGTAAAGGGTTAAAGTTTCAGACATACTATCGTAGATGCTGATATAATGCTCGTCATATCTTTCCATTGCGTTATTAAACGTGTTTAATTCAAAAAAGTAATCGGTGAGTTTTTCCTTAAGAGCATCAAACCCCGGTGTCATCAAAAAAGAAGCGATATCTTTTAATACCGTTTCAAGAGGGTCTTTAATATCTTCTGGGAGTTCCTTTTTTTTCCATTTTGTTTCCAAATATTCGTTGAGGAAGTAATAAGAAACTTCTGTTTCTAATTTTTTGGCACTTTTGGCTATTTTTGAATCAGAATTTTTAACATCGTTTCGTAATTTACGCAAACATTCAAGGGAGATAGGAGCTGAATACATTTCTCTTGCCCTGTCCGGAAGATTGTGGGCTTCATCGATCAGAAAGACATAATTGCCTTTTTCTTCAAAGTAACGTCTCAGATAAGCTCGTGGATCGAACAAATAATTATAGTCACAAATAATACAATCTGAAAACTCTGATAGATCCAATGAAAGCTCGTAAGGGCATATCGAAAATCTTCTTGCATGATCTTGTATTTTTTTTCTGCTGAAATGCCCCTCTTCTTTGATTATTTCGAGTAAAGCCTCGTTAATTCTGTCATAATGGCCATTGGCGAAAGGGCAACTATACGGATTGCATTTGAATTCCTGATTGATGCACATTTTTTCTTTAGCTGTGATCACGATTGATTTTAATTTTAAGCCTTTTGTTCTTAGTATATTTAGCGTGTTTTCAACGGTTTGTCTAGTGATGGTTTTCGAGGTCAGGTAGAAAAGAGGTCCAGCTAAATTTTTCCCCATGGCTTTTATTGCTGGAAATAGCGTTGCCAAAGTTTTACCCGTTCCAGTAGGGGCTTGTGCAAACAATTTCTTGTTGTCTTTAATTGTATGGTATACCATAACTGAAAACTTTCTCTGACCTTCACGGAAATGAGCAAACGGGAATAACAAGTCGTTGATACTGTTATTTCTCTGCTCTATCCAGTCATCTTTTAACTTTAACCATTTGGCATACTGCACACACAGTTCGTAGAAAAAATCCGACAATGCTTCTTTAGAGTAAAAAAAATCAAGATGCTTCATGTTTTCCGTATCGATGTTAAAATAAGTGATTCGCAAATGTATAGAGTCCAATTTTTCTTTGCTACAAATCATATGACCATAACACATACACTGTCTAAGATGATTTTGGTCCAGTATATTATCGATATCTTCCAAAGGTACTCTTGTTGATTTAATTTCATCGACGGTTATTTCTTTCTGGTGAGTATGTATCCCATCGGCTCTTCCGAATATTGATAAGGTTAGATTTTCGTTTTGATAAACGCTGTTCAAATAGATTTCGCTTTCGTATTTTCCAGGAAAATTTTCTTCATAGCTTTTCTGTATTTTTTTATGTGCTTTAATCCCAATAGTAGCTCTCTCACTCAGATCCGGTGCATTAAAGCGATTATCAAGATTTCCCGATCTGAACAAAAATTCAACGAGTTCCCTAACGGATACCGAATGTTCTTTCAACAATGGTTTTCACCTTGAGGGTTTTCACATAGTTCAGTAAAAAAATCCTTAGAATACGAAGGGGTATTTGAGGTAATCGTTCGAATAGGCGAATCATCGCCATAAAGAATAAATCCTCCCCATATCCATGATGGGGCTTCTCCCCATTGGGCTCTCAATTGATGAATCATTTGTTGTTTTGAAGCTTTTAAGGCTTCCGATTTTTTCATTCCAGTCAGTAGAAAATGATAAAAAGACGACATGAGTTTAACCGTAAAAATATCCGGCACGTTCCATAAACTGACCATGACTGACGAAACACCAGAAGAAATCAAGGCTGAACAAAGTCCCATGATTCCTTCACCTGGTTTTATTTGACCCAGGCCTGTTTTACAGGCTGATAGTACAACTATTTCTGTATTCAATAAATTCACAGACAAAATATCCGTTGCTGTTAACAGCCCATCTTCAAAGATATCCGGTATGCTTTCGCCTCTAAGAATATTGTTAATGCCGCTTAGCGCTATACCGCATCTTGCATAGGGATGTACATCTATACGGTTTTCAAGATAAAAGCCGTGGGTAGCCAAATGGAGAATAGCAGGGGACGCTAATCTTTTAATTTCGCCATCGTTGACAGATTCTTTGTTAAATACAACAACATCATTTTTTTTAAACCCTTTTTCAAGAAGAAGATTTGAGATTTCATATGCTTCAGATGCGGTTCCGGGTAATTCTTCAAATTCTTCAAGTTCTTTAATCAATAGACGACTTTGGTATGTATTTTTTTTCTTTTGTTTTTTGTCATTGGTGATTTCAAAAGACGGATCAGCAAAAATATAGACTTTATTATTAACTTCTTTGATGCTTTCTTTTTGAGTTATCAGTTCCCTTCCTGAACTTAAGTATTGAACACTGTAGTTTTCTATGAGAAATTGACCATTTTCGCAAATAAGGGTTTCGAAAGGAAGGTTGTTAAAATCACCATCAGGTGAAACAAAAAGTTTGCTAATCTGAGAAAAATTTATTTGGGTTTGATTTTTAAAAAGAATTTGCCATAGCTTTTGATGGAAAAACTCAGGCATTGAGTTGTTTTGCATTTCAATCGAAGGAGATTTGTATCCACGTATATATCCGGGTTCACTTGATTCGCCTTTTTTGATAATCTGTTCAATTTCGTCAGCATCGTCAATAAAGTAATAATGCGTTTGATCATGATGAATATAAAACAGAATATATCCAAACGTTTGACTTTGTCCCATGGATGTTTTGTCATGTCTAGAGTTTTCTGATCTATAAAAATCAAAAAAACTGAATTTATAAATATCAATGAACAACGTATCTTGAGGAATCTTACTTTGAAGTAGTTCAAGTGTTGCCTTTTTTGTTTTTGAATGCAATAGAAAAGTTGATTCTGAAGATGTGGGAAAAGCGCTGGCTATTCTACTCTCTATCATTTCTGCTTTAGTATTAAGCTGTTCTATTCTTTCCCTATTTTCTTCAGGTGTTTCACTAAAATAGCCTTTAGTTGTGCGTAGTACGATTTCTTCCTTTATTCTGATCAATGACTGAAATAGATCTTTCAAATAAGAATTTTTGCCTTTTAAAATGGAGTGATAACGCTCGACTCCAGTTTCAAAAACCACTGCTTTTCTTCTTAAAATTATGCCAAAGATTTCTTGCATCATGTTATTGATTAGAGAGACATCCTCTTTTTTTTCTTTTTGGAGTAGATAAAAAAGACTCAGAAGTTTGTTCAGTTCCCCATCTATTCTGTGTAAAAAATTCCATGCATAGTCTCTCGAAAAGGATGTAGATACTTCAAGCAAGATCTCGTTTTGTAGTTCAGTGGCTTCTTTAAGGATACTAAAAGCCATTTCTGGTTGAGAGAAGACAATATAGCTGTGTGCTAGCATCCCTAGTATCTTGGTATATTGAATGTGTTTTTTCCCGGTTAATTGATTTTGAATCTTTAAAGCCATTTCCAAGTTTTCATAAGTGGATGAGGAATCTTGGTTTAGGAGATAGATTTTTGAAAGGTTGGAAAGAACTTTAACTTGAATTTCAGGGATCAGTTCATAAGTCTGCAATGCTTTTAATATTTCTAATGCTTTAATTGTATTACCCAGCTTGATTAGTAAAGCAGCGTAATTGATTTTAATTTTTATCGTTGTAATCGGCATATTGTTAGTATTATACTTCAATAATTCTTCAAAACCTTGTTGAGCATTTTCCAGTTTACCCAAATGCAACTGTGCTGAGAGAAGGTTGTTGTAGGTTGAAACTGTTTTTGGATGATCTTTTCCGAAATGTTTCTGTGTATAGTCAAGTGATTTTTGTAGATGGTTTTCTGCTGCTTCGTAATTGCCCGTTTCCAAATACAATACACCCATATTATTTTCGATGGTATCTGTTAGTTCATCTGTTCCGTTTAATTGAGAGATTTCAAGTGCCATCAGATATTTTTCAATGGATTTAGCGTATTTTCCCCAATACTGATACAAAAGGCCTGTATTCCAAAGGGTTTTTATATAGTCTTCTATTTGTCCGCTAATTTCACTTTCGAATATTTTTAAAACTTCAGAAAATATTTCTTCAGCTTCCGCTAATCTGCCTAATTCAGTATATAAAAGTGCTAGATTGGAAGAACTCTCGATTGAATCAGGATGTGATTTGCCGAATAGAGCCAGTCGAATATCATAAGCTTGTTTATAATAATCCATCGCCAGTGAATAATTTCCTTTATAATAATACAATTCTCCAAGAAGGTTTTTGATAAAAGCTATAAAATCATCACTTGATTGGATTTTTTTTATTTCATGATTTAAAATAATCAACAATAATCCTTCAATATGATCGTAAACTCCAAACAGCAAGCAAGTTTGATTGATCATGATGGTTAACTCTTTTTTTGATGAATAGTTGAACTGATCATCAATCAGCATTTGATCAACGATTTGCGTCGAATACTCAAGAAATTGATCAATTTGATGATGTTTTACAAACGCTTTTATTTTTTTTTGCATGTTTTTAAGATATGAATTTTCCATTCTAACCCTTCTATTTTATAAGGGATTGTTTTGCTTTTGTACGGGTAAAAAAGGTTCAATGGCCAACAGGTATTTCCCAGGGTATAGCCCTTCAATTGAAATCTCAAACTGATCACAATCTTTTTTTTCATAAGCCGCTCGAATGATGGGTTTTCCGCTTTGAGTGGGTATTAATATGATAATAGGAGAAGGCTGCCAAAATTTTTCGTTATTAAAAGTAATTTGTATTGTTTTTGTTTGGGATTGAGCTTGAATTTCCAAAATATTATTTTCTTGTAGATAGCCATTAAGAACATTTTCGCGTTTTTTCTCGAACGTTGTGTTTACATTTCCTCTCATAGCAAATGATTCCACAGGGTTTTTGAATATGAGAGTTGCGTCTTTATTAATGGGGCTTTTTTTTAGGATTTTTGTAATATTCGAAATGCCATTATATGAGGTATCCATGATTACATCCACGGTGTTACTCATAAAAACACGCCAATCTTTTAACCATTTCAAAATCCTTGTTTTGATTGATGGATCTTCATAATGGAGCGCTTTCAGGATCTTGATCATCACTTTTTGATCTGAATTGGGTTTTTCTTCAATCCATTCCTGAAATGAAATAGAGAAATCCAATGCTTTTGTGACTCTTGATAAACATAAATCGCATCCATTAAGATGGTCCTCCATTTGGATGATTTCTTTCATAGGCAGTAGTGTGCTTGTCTCGTCATGATCAATAGGAGAGTACAAAACAGATTTTTTTTGAATGTATTCTGAATCAATATAATTTTCGATTTGTTCATCCGTCAAATGGTCCTTCATACTAACACCTCCCTATTCTTATCGATCACAAGATTATACCCTGCCTCTTATTCATATGTCGCATGACTTAACTTTCCAGTATTTTTTTTCTTAGCCTTTTAAAAACTCGGTGATTCCAGTCTCTTATATTTTTTAAAGGATCTTTTCCAAAAAAAACCGATAATGGCAAATCAGCTAATTTGACTTCTAAATAATCATGTAGATAACCTCTTGATTGATGATCTTTGGTTGGGATAACATTTTTAAGGATTAACATCAATTGGTTTTCAAGGGGTTTGAAGATCTCCTCTAATTCTTCGATGTCGTGAAAAGAACTCTCTGAAAATGAAGTTTTCATCGATTGAAAGAGCTTCAATAAAGGCAACTCGGATAGTGCTGTGATGTCGGTTCTTTCATCCGATATTTTAGTTAATAAAACGACCAATACTTGCCAAGGATAACCTCCTTCGGCTATCATCTGTTCTAAGAAATATTTTTCTTTGGATGCCTTTTCATGTAATTGATCCGGCGAAGGATCTTTTGATATCGCCCAAAAAATTGGAGTGTTGTCCTGTTCATCTTGTTCGTTAAAATCAGAAACAAGGGTTTCAGGAATTGTAGTTTCGTCCTTAATCAAATGATCCGCTATGGATATCAAATAACTGAAGAGTGTTCCTTTGTACGGATTAAAATTCATTGCATAACGTTCAAAACGTTGAAAAGTTTCCATCATCAGATCAGTGCATTTGTTGTTAAAAAACTCGGTTCCTTTTACCCCTAAAAGATTTTTACTGATGTAAGCTTTGATGGGTAAATTGTATTCTCTATATAGTTCGCTCATCCCGGATGATTTTCGTTTTGATATTAGTTTTAGGAGCAATAAATCTTGGCTGATACTGAACATCCACATTCGGTATATTTCCATCTGATTTTCATGATATTCTTCGTACAAAAAGTTTTTAATTCTGGACCAAGATATTTCTTGTGTTTGGCTGATGAATTTTTCTATAATTTTATCCAATTTCTTTTTATCTGATGATTGACCTTCAAAATCTTTTCGAAACCGAAGTTTTATTCTAGATTTAAGCCTTGTTGTAAGAAAAGATGACTGCTCAGCGCTTAATTTTATATACTCATCGTATAGTTTTTTAGTCTCATCAATCGTTTGATTGTTTGTCATGTTGTCCTCCACTACTTCTAATCGTGATCAGGGCCTTACTATTTTAACATATCATCGGATTCTTTGCCTTCCGGTTGAGAAAAGAGATTGCGAATATCGGTTTCTGTTAATTCTTTGTATTCTCCGGGTTTTAAAGATGGATCTAACCTTAGTGAACCGATTGCTAGTCTTTCTAATTCTATGACTTCAGAATGAACCATTTGGAACATCTTTTTCACCTGATGGAATCTTCCCTCTGTAATTCCAAGACAAATGGTATATTGTTCTGCTTTCACGTCACAAATTTTAAAAAAGGTAACCGGTTTGGTCTGAAAGTCTTTAGTGATCGGGATTCCTTCGAAAAAGAAGTGTGTTTTATTGGGATCAAAATGTATGACAACGGCTTTGTATAATTTTTGTACCTTTTTTGAAGGTGAAATAATGGAATGTACTAAATCCCCTTGGGTACTTAATATAAGTAACCCCGTTGTATCCAAATCTAATCTTCCGGCTATGGCGTAAGTAGGATGAGGTTTTTTAATAAGTTCAATAACCGATGGGTATCCTGATTCACTTTCATTCGAGGAAACAAATCCCTTTGGTTTATTCATCATGATTGTACTGACTGGTTTAACTGCAATGTGTTGACCATTAAGAGATATGTTTGTTTCAAAATCAACCATTGTGGAAGGGTCCAAGCAGATTTTACCGTTCAAGGCAATCATACCGTTCTTAATTAATCTTTTTACTTCACTTCTGGACCCATAACCTGTATTAGAGAGATACCGATCAAGCCTCAGTGCCAATTTATGCTTCCTCTGGCAAAATAGATTTCGGAACAAATTAATCGCAATCTTTCCAACACAAATGATTCATCGGAATGAATCAAATAACCTGTATTAAATTGATTCAGGTTAACCAATCTGGGATCTTTGAAGAAAACGACAACCTGATCCAGAACAGGGGTTGTTAACGGTTTGTAATACACCTGATATGATTCCATTGAAAATCTCTTTTTTAGCTGTATGATTCCCGCTAGAATAATTTCCCGCCTAAGCGTGTTTTCGTCAATAACATTATGAGACCATTGCCAATCCATATGAGTGAGTAATGATGGATAATAAAGTATTTGTCCGGAATAATCCACTACAGCCAAAGCCATATCTAGAAATCTTTGCTCTTCAGCTTGAAAATCTTCCAATAAAATAGCCGGAAAGATCTTTTTGTGTTTTAGGTTAAGAATCAGAGCATCGTTTAAACCGAATTTAGTGCTTAATACAGGGAAAATTCCTCCAGCCATCAGGCCATTTGTAATCCATTCAATGGACTGTGATGCCTTGTAAGGATCTACGGAGAAAAAAGGGGCAATTACCTGATCGAAACTTCCTTGTATGAATTGAATTTCTTCTGACATTACTTGACCGTAGCCTATCACACATGCTTTGGCGTTAGCTGCTTTTGCCTTTTGAGCCAACAACAGACCAAAGCTGAATAGAATATTAGGATCGGTAACAGATCCCAGAGTAAAAGGAGAAATGTTGTCTAAATAATAGGGTAAATTAGGGTAGTAAATTCCATAATCCGTATCTGTTTTAATCATTTTATATTGATGTCCATCAATAGTGCTTTGAGCGGCAAAATTATTGGAGCAGATCAGAATAAAGATGACTGAGAATGTGATAAACACCTTCTTCATTGTTGGTCTTATCAAGACAAAGTGTTGCAGCCTTTTTAAGCTTTGGTGTTGCATTGGCCATAGCGATAGAATAGCCCACCACTTCAAATGCGTATATGTCGTTGTCACCGTCTCCTATCATAATGGTTTGCTTTGGATCCAGGTTCAGATACTGAAGTAATTCCAACGTTGCAATTCCTTTATTCGTTGTGTTAGGTATATAATCCAAATAAATCGAAAAGGACTTAAAAATATTCACCTTGTTTGAAAATAATTTCAAACTTTCTTTTTCTATTTCATGGAGAAATTCGGGTTGACCGATTGCAAGGATTTTATCAATCTTTTCGCCATTTTTTTTGCCATTTGGCTGTATCAGGTCCGTGAGACTTTCAACAATAAGATAATCTATACCGGCATGAACAGCATAATTTTTGATTTGTTCATTATCTTCTTCTGCGATCAACTGATTATTGATATAAGCTTGTCTATGACATCCCTTTGAACGAAGAAACTCAATGATCTTTGTGGCTGTTTCGGGATCTATGAAATGGTGAAAAATTGGCTTTTCTTCTCCGGGAATTGTTATTAAGCTTCCGTTGTAACTGACGATTGGGAATTGATCTGTACCAAAATGATTATTAATGATATGATGGGCTGAATCAAGCATTCTTCCTGTGCAGAAGATGATAGATACCCCTTTTTGATGAATTGTTTTTAATAAATTAACGGTTTTGGAGGAAATCCTTAATTCATCATCCAAAATCGTTCCGTCTATGTCTAAAACAACCGTTTTGTAATTCAATATTTGACTCCTTTCTTTTTTTATAATTTTAATCATATCATGTTGTCATGGTATGGTGTTGATTAATTTGGGCAATTTCTGCTTCAAGCGTGTTGCATATTGCTTGAGTACTCAATCCGGTTTCTTGTAGCAACTCTTCTCGACTTCCCTGTGTGATAAACTGATCAATACCCAAACAAATCGTTTTAACAATCTGATCTTGATATCGTTCTTTGAGATATCCGATCAGATGTTCACCAAATCCTCCTGTTCGCACGCCCTCTTCAATTGTAACTACTATTTTTTGTTGATCTGTGATGTTGTCCTGTGAACTGAATAACTGCTGAATGAGTAATGTGTCTATTGGTTTAACCGAGGTTACCTGTACTAAACGAATTGGAAAATTAATCTTTTTGATCATTTGCTCACTCTTTTTAAACATTGTTCCCAATGCAAAAATGATTAGTTCTAATTTGCTATTATAATGATTATTCTGTATGACCTCCCACTTTTCAGGGTCTTTTTTTTCATCATTGGAAATGATTTCATCTATTTCTTCATAAGACAAGTTTTCGAGTTCTCGTGGATATCGAATAAAAATGGGACTGGTGACATTCCAGTGTTTACCCATCAAAAAATTCATGATTCTAACCATATTTCTTACCGAATCAGGTGCAAAGACTTTGATGTTTGGTATGGGATTTAACATGTTTATATCAAAAGTACCGTGATGAGTTGGGCCATCATTGCCAACCAAACCCGCTCGGTCTACGGCAACTACCAGCGGTATTTTCTGTAATGCAATATCGTGAATAATCTGGTCATAAGCTCGTTGTAAAAAGGTGGAATAGACAGCATAAATTGGATGATATCCTTTCAGGGCCATTGCCCCTGCAAAGACTAGCGAACTTTGTTCCGTGATTCCCAAGTCGAAAAATCGTTCTTCGCATGATTCTTTAAAATGGTAAAGACCTGTGCCAATATCCATGGCTGAAGTAATGGCTACCAAATGGTCATCATAATCTGCAAATTTGGCAAGAGTGTACCCCATCGCATCACTAAAGGATATCTGTTCAGATTCTTTTCGATTTTGGGAGATATTTTTATTTAAAGGACTGACACCGTGAAAGATATTTGGTTTTTGTTCAGCATAATCGATTCCACAGCCCTTTTTGGTGTGAATATGCAATACCACAGGTTTTTTATACCCGTCTTTGATATTTGCCAAGACCCTGATGAGTGTCTCCAAATCATGTCCATCAACGGGTCCAAGGTATTTAAAGCCCATTGATTCGAATATCGAATCGGGAAGAAGGTTGTGTTTCATGTTGTCACGTATCCATTCAAGAATTGCTTCTAAACCTGTTAAATGTGTTTCACGCAAGAAGGACTTCAATTGTTTTTTAAAAGTGTTATAGCCTTTTCCGGTACGGATCAGAGAAAAATTATTTGCAAAAGAACCCACGTTGTCTGATATGGACATACCGTTATCATTTACAATGATTTTTAAATTACTTTTTTGTCCTATCACTTGATTAAGCGATTCCAAAGCATTACCCGAAGTAAGGGCACCGTCTCCTATTACTGCGATAACCTCACCCGGTTCTCCGGAAAGTTTTTTTGCCTTTTCAAAACCCAAAGCGGCTGCAATGGAAGTCCCGACATGCCCTGCTCCAAATGAATCATATTTGCTTTCAAATATATTGGTGAAACCGCTTATTCCTCCCATTTTTCTCAATGTTTTAAAGGATTGCATTCTTTCGGTAAGAATTTTGTGTGTATAGGTCTGGTGTCCTGTATCCCAAACAAGCATATCCTTTTCAGGAAAATCAAAGACCCTATACAAAGCCAAAGTCAATTCCACCGTTCCTAGATTCGAAGATAAATGTCCACCATTTTGTTGAACGGTATCCACGATAAAAGCTCTTATTTGATGGGCTATATTTTGAAGTTCGCCAATATCAGAATTCTTAATTACTTCGAGAAGGTTTTTTGATTCAAAAAGCAGTTCACTAGAATCACTCATCTTCAAGGCTTCTCCTGATTTCTTCTATTTTTATTTGGGATTCTTTGAGTTGTTGTTGAGCTTTTTTGTATAAATCAACAGCAGTTTGATATTTTTTTATCGATTCCTCCAGACCCACATCATCCTTTTCAAGTTCTTTGGCTATGTCGGCCAATTCATTTAAAATATCTTCGATTGTTTTTTTCGTTGCCACAATATCGCCTCAAATTATATTTTTATCGGTTGAAATGATTTTTGAGTTTGCCACCCCATCTTGTAGAAAAAAGCTTACCAAATCACCCGCTTTCAATTGTACCACACTATTTACAGTTATTCCTTCTTTTTCTATTCTGGCATACCCTTTTTTCAGATATTTTAAAGGGTTATTCGCTTTGATTTTTTCAATATTAACTACCAAATTGGTTTGCAATTTGCTGAATTTTAATGCTGAAAAAGGTGTTTGAAGGGTTCTATTGATCAGTGACAACTGTTGTCGTTTATTGTTGCTTAATTTTTCTATTACATTTGATATCGCATCCATTTGAACCTGAAGATCCCTTAATCCTTCTGAAACAACTTTTGCAGGCTCTAAATGATGTATTATTTGCATGATATGGCTCAAGTGGATGAACCTGTCCTCAATCTTTTTGTTGATAATAATTGATATCTTTTCGATCTCATTTTTTTTGGATTCAATCATTGCTTTCATGTCAGGCGTGGCCAACATAGCTGCTGCTGTTGGTGTTGAACCAATAACATCTGCAGCATACTCACATAATGTATGATCAGTTTCATGTCCCACTCCCACAATGATGGGTTTCTGGCATTTTCGAACGGTTTTTACAACATTGGGATGATTAAAGCACCAAAGGTCTTCAATAGCCCCCCCACCTCTCACCAATAATAAAATTTCTGATTCTGAACAATCAGCTGCTTTGATAGAATTTACAATTTCGTGTTCCACATTTCCCTGCACACCTGTGTGGAATAATTGAATGACACATTCCGGATACCTCTTTTCAATAGTTTTAACGACATCCTGAAAAGCGGCACCGTTTTTTGAAGTAATGACCCCAATCACTCCTGGGTAATGGGGTAGGGACTTTTTTTCATCTGCTGGTTTGGGGATTATTTTTTCGTTAATCAAAGTCTGCTTGACTCGCTCATATTCCAACATCAGTAGTCCGTTTTTGGAAACCTCTCTCATGGATTTGATATAAAATTGGAACTCTCCCCTAGGCTCATATATTGAAAGATAACCGAATGCTTCTACTATGCTTCCTTCCTTAATAGTAGTCATGATTTGTTTGGGCACCATGAAATAAACACTCTTTAATGCTGCATTTTCTTCCTTCAAAGTTAAATAGGCATGTTTAGCATGAAGTTTAAACGTTCCGATTTCGCCTTGTATGTGAATATACCCTCCTATTTCAAGATGTTGCTCAATGATTTCTTTTGCTTTTTGAAGTATCTCTGTAACAGTATAGATCATATGATCTCCTCTAAGACCTGAAATATTTTTACTAAAACTTCGTCATCTATTATACCCCAAGGGGGTATAAAATTTGGAGGTGTCATTTTATGCACAAAAAAATTGTTATTTATTCCACACCCAGTTGTCCTCATTGTACGTCTGCGAAAAGATATTTTAAGGAGTTAGGCATCCCCTTTAAAAATTATGATGTTTCCAAAGACAGGTCTGCTGCTGAAAAGATGGTCAAAAAAACGGGTCAAATGGGAGTGCCGGTCATTGAGATAGGGAATCAAGTGATGGTAGGCTTTAATAGAGACAGACTAGATAAAATGCTTGATCTTTAGTGAAAAAGGAGTTCCCTCCTGTTTCACTGATGCTCTTTTTGAAGACACCTTAGTAATAAACCGTCGAAACTTTTAGAATGATGATCAGCTATGGCAATAGAGGTCTTTACTTCGATGTTGATTCCGATTTGCTTTATTTTTTTATCGTAATAAATATTTTGACACATCTGTTCGATTTTGGATCTGGCATCTTGCTCTTCAAGATTACAAAAATAGAGTAAAAAGGTGCCTTCTTTATAAATACCCATGATGTCACTATTCCGTATAATAGCACTGACAATTTCTGATATCCTTTTGAGTATAATTTTTGTTACCGATAATCCGTACTTATCTTTGATTTGTGTGTAATTTAGTAATTCAAAATAGATTAATATTCCGCTGTCATTGTATCGTCTGATTTTGTCTAATTCTCGGTTGACCATTTCACTGAAAGTGGAGAAATTTTTAGTTGTACTGAGTTCCTGAGGGCTCAGTCCGTTTTTCATTGCATAGATCAATGAAATGTACCGGGATAAGAGTTCGAAAATAGTTTTTCGTATATCACTGATTTCAGTCAACATGGTTCCACAGAAATTGACAATATAGTCTATTTTATATTTTCCAAGTTCCAAAGTTTGCTGTTGATGCACAGGATCATTATCATCTAAAGAACCTTTTACATAATCTTCTCTTTCTTTTGAAAAAACAAGTTTTTCGTTTATTAAAAGTTTCATTGTGCAAAAGAACTCGTTTTTTTCAAAAGCCATTCGAAAAAGAGCTTGGAGTGATTCTGAAAATTCAATTTCTTCCTGATTCATCAAATTGTAGAAATATTTATCCAAATATTCCATATCGTTTTTTAGTTCTAAGAGTTGCTCACGATAATGGGACAATTTTTCAACATATCTTTTCATTTCCTTTTTATCATGATCATAGCTCATGAATTTTTCATTGAGTTTTCTAAATAAAATTTCTTGAAAATAGCCACTTGATTCAAGATGCATTTCTGGAATTTTTCCTTCTTCAATAATGAGAGAAAGATGCTTTTCCATCGTTTTTTTCCACGTTTCGCTTTCCGTTCTTTGTTTATATTCAGAGAGAAAAATGATTATTAATCCAAGGATAAAAGGAACAATGGAATATAAAAATGGAGGAATAATTTCTTTAATGAATGGAAGATAAACGACGAATCGATAATTATTCAGATTTTCAGAGTGACTCATAAAAAGTGAAGATTCAGAAATAAAAAGTGAAGAACGGATCCAATGAAAATGATCTGTTTCGAAATAATTAACCAGTGAAATCTCATTATTTGTATAGCTGTAACCGTTATTGTTTTCATCAAAAATTACAAAATGATCTAAATCCAAATTTTCAAGATTATTTTTAAAAAAAACATTCGCTGAAAGTGTTCCTAAATAGATTCTGTTTTTTTCAATAATGCCCATATCAAAGCAGATGTCATTAACGATTGGATCGTAATAAAAATCGGATAAAACAATCTTTTCAGTTTGAATTTTAGGGAAAATGGAATTACCCCTTAAATTCGTAATGGAAGGAATCAGTTCACCATACTGGAGTAATACTTCACCCTCTGTGTCTGAAACCAAAACTCTTTGAAAGTTTTCGGGATTGGATACCATTTGAATGGCACTCTGATTATAAAGGGTATCAAAAAGATTCACAAGATAAGTTGTTCGGTCTTCAAGCAAGGTGATAATTGACTGATAGTTTGAAAAACCATAAAAAATCATATAGGTTAAATATAGAATAATCCAAAATAATCTTAATCCGTTATATGTTATTTTAACAGTTGTTTTAGGCTCTTTCATCAGGCTCCCTTATCTTTAGTCTAATTTTGATACCACATTTAAGCCTTCTTCGGAAAAAGAAATGAGGTAGAACGGTGTGTACATTTGATTTTCTTCTATTCGAAGGGGTGTTTGTGGTGTTTTCTTAAGATAGGATTTGAGTGATTCCATATCCATACGCTGATAATGTAGAAAAATCTGCGCCAACAAATTGGAGATCATCGACAAAAGACTTTTTTCATTACTGAAGTCAGCAATTCCGGTAGGATTTGCCAAAGTGATCCCATGAATACCGTAAGCATTTGATCCGCTATAATACCTTACACGTTCACTTGAGTTTTCAATCAACAGAATGATTTTATTCCGTGGAAAACCTACAATGTGTTCCAATAAATCGATGGTGTTCTTTTCCTTTAGATCAACGATCAAATAATCCGGATTCATTTCTGACAAAGTTTTCCCCATAGAATTAAATAGATTTGTCGAACTTTCTCTTTCATCTATAAAAATTCTTTCTTTTTTCCCATTGAGATGAGCTAAAAATAGTTCCGTTTGATCTTTGTTGCTCTTTTCACTTATCAACAGGACTGATTGTGTTTGCTTTAATTCGAAGATCTGGTTTAGTGCATTTGCAATAAGTTGGGGAGGTGGATAAATATTGAGTACATTTTTTTTGTTATCCGATAATTCTAAATCCCCATCGTAAAGCGTAATAAAAAACGAGGAAGAGTAAGTGTCCGATTGCAAAAATGCATTCATTACCCCTTCGTTACTGAGTTTACAAAAAATAACATCTGAAACACCTGATTTGATTGTGTTTTTTAGTTGAGAGATAAAAGTATTGGTATTTTGATAGTATTTCACTAAATAATCTACCTGATGCACAGACAACTGAGTTTGAATTTCCTGATAGATTAAACTGGATTGAGCTAATTGAACAGGCTGATCCTCTTTCGGAGCCAAAAATGCAATTCTCAACTTCTCCTCTTTTTCCAAGAAAAAGAAGAGGACAATTCCGCATATTATGATGATAATAAACAGGTAAAACAGTGTGGTTAATTTTTTCATCAGTCAAACCTTTCAGATAAATATATTCTAATTCCTCCGCTTTTAACAAGTGTTTTCGTATTACCAAAAATTTCTCTCATAAATTGCATGATTCTATTTCCACCTTTATTATGGTAGGCTACTACTTGGATTGTTCCGTTAATACGAAGATGATGATAAGATTCACGAATCGCTCGTATCCATACCTCTTTTCCAGCCGCTAAAGGAGGGTTGAACAAGATCATATCAAATTTGTTTTCTAACCAGGGTTCAAAAAGGTCCCCTGATTTGGTGACAGCCTGTATGTTATGATTCAAAGCATTTTCCTTGGCGAATCTTACGGCTCTTTCGTTAATATCGCTCATGTACAGCTTTAAATTAGGATTTTCTTTGACCAGAATAATTCCTACTGTCCCGTAACCGCACCCAAGATCCAATAAGTCTTTTCCTTTGATTCGGATGTTGTCTAAAAAACACTCAGTTGCCCTGTTTGTTTTTCCGAAGGCAAAAACACCGGAAGGGCTTTTAAGCTTGTATTGATGACCGTTTTTAAGTTGGATAATGGTTTCCTTTACGATCAATTGTGACTTCGGTTGTTTTGAATAATAATGATCTGGATTCTGCGTCATTTATTATTCCTCTTCATCCGGTAATTCCTCCAAATCATCATCTGAGGATACCGGTTTTGAAATGATGGAATCTTTTCTTTCCCGGAAATAATCAAAAGGGATTTCCCTTTTGTTACCGTCATCTGTTGTTGCTGAAACCATTTTTTTAAAGATATTGCAACCAATCACTTTACATACTTCTTCATTATATTGAATAATACTCCCTGGATCGGGGATTTCTGCCAGAATTTCTTCATAATTATCCAGCTCATATTTCAAACAACATAATAACCTTTTACATTGACCCGATATTTTTGCCGGATTGATCATCATTTGTTGTCTCTTTGCATCCCTAAGCGTGATTTTATCAAATTCTCGTTTGAATCTTCTACAACATACCGGTTGTCCACACATACCGATACTACCAATAAATTTCAGCTCATCCCTGACACCTACTTGTCTTAACTCAATTCGTGTTTTAAAGCAATGAGCCAATTCTTTTACAAGTTCCCGAAAATCAACTCGACCTTCTGCACTGAAATAAAAAAGAAGCTTGGAACGATCAAACATATATTGTGCTTTTAACAATTTCATCGGTAAACGAAGCGTACGAATCTTTTCATGGCATATGCCAAACGCTTCTTCGGCATCCACATTGTTTTCCAGCTCCGTATTTAAGTCTTGTTGAGTTAAAGGTCTTAAGATCGGTTTAACTTCATAGTCAATCTCATCCATATCCACTTCTTTTGGACCGTTGATAACCTTTCCTACATCCAATCCGAAAAAGCTCATCCCTAATACTTTTGCGCCTCTTTTCAGATCGCCTTCATATGTAAAATAGTATTTTTTCCCAAATTCGAGAAATTCCACCTCATATACTTTTGCTATCATTCCCATTATTTTCGCTCACTTTCATGTATTATTTTCTGTGTTTTCAACAAATAGTTGATCATCAGCAGTTCAGTATTCATTGATATTTGATGGGTGTTTTTTATGGTTTCTAAATAAAAGAAATATTCCCTTAATGTGTTTTTTGGGGGCATTATTTTCAGCCTTTTCTGAATGATTAATTTGGTCAAATAAGTATAACTGCTCGAACCCAACAAGACTCCTGCATTAAAACTCAATAGGGTATAAAAAATTCTTTCAGTTATTGAAAAGAGGTCTTTAAAAAAGACGTTGTTGAAATGACTAACGGATAATGATTCTTTTGATACTCTATTGATACTCTTTTTGGAAATCAGGTTTCTAAAATCAAGGATAAAATGGTCAATTATTTGCAGGTTTTCTGAACTTTCAAGCAGAATTTTTTCAACCAGAATTAGTGCATACAGTTTTTTCAACACTAATCCATTAAGAACAATACCATTCTCAAACAGTAATTCGTATTCTCCGCACGAATTGATAAAATCCTCGCATATTTCTGATAATGATTTATTCCTTAAAGATTGAATGAAGTCTTTTTGTTGGGGTTTTGACAACCCATAAAAATTCATTCCATCTCTATTGCTGAAAAGCATTTCGATTGAAAATTTTGATAACCAGATTATCTCATCGCAATAATTTGTTTCCAAATCTATTAAAGGTTTGGATGGAATATTGATCTTAAACAGCCGGCTTTTAATTGTGCTTAACAACGAATGATATGAAGAGCTGGAACAAATAAATAGTGTATCATTTCCAGGTTCTTCGATTACCTTTAAAAGAGAATTCTGCGCAAAAGTATTTGCCCTTTCAATCTTTTTGATCAAAGTGTATTTATGTTTAAGATGCTCTCTTTTTAAGGTAGAAAATCTGATTAATTCTCTTATTTCATCTATCTTTATCGAATCGGAATTCGATTCGATTTCAAAAAAGTCGTTACTATTGTGAATTTCAGAATATCTTTTATTTTCATAAGATGATAAAAATACCTTTATCAACTGATCAACCAGAGTTCCATCTTCCCCAACCAAACAAATAGCTGGTATCTGAAAAGAATCAACCAGAGAATAAAGATGGTTGATTTCATGGGCGTAATTTTCTTTAAGGAAATCTTCGATCGGCTTTATGTTTATCATCGGTATAAATCTAAGACGAGACCGTTAATCTCTTCAACTTTCCCTGCGAAATTCATGGTGTTTTTCTCATTATCCATCAAGAGCCCTGCTAAATGATGAATCTTTTCATCAACTTTTTCAGCTACCATATACAATTTAGGGTAATCAACATCCATTCCCATATCTTCTTTGATTTTGTATAAACCCTTTTCTATAAACTGTAAAAACTTTTTCAAAGCATCACGATAGCCTTGAAAGTTTCTGTGTGTGGGAGATCTTGAAAACCTATTGCCCGCACTTAATACATATTGTAGGTATTTTTTTGCTTCCTCTTCTATTTGATCCAGTTTGACTTCTCCAAGCATATCAATAAAGCCTGACCAGCCATCGGTACTTTCTGTTCTTGATTGAGAACCTTTTAAATGTTTCTTTTTTGCTTTTTCCGTTTTTTTATCCTTGTTAACCGAGCTGTTTGGTGGGTTTACCCTCATCCAATCACCTCATATTGTTTTTGTTCAAAAGTATTTTCGAAAAATAAATACGTCTTTTCACCATATCTTTCAAACCATTATAACATTTTCCGCATTAAGAAATACTTCTCAAGGAGCTGAATTGTTATCAGAGTCGACATTCAGTAATTTTTTACATAATTTCAACGCACCTGAAGCGTCATCGGAATAACCGTGACATCCAAATTCTATAGCTAGGCGATTATTCATTGATGCGCCACCAGAAATAACATATACATCGATTCCCTCTTGTTTCAATTTCAGTGAGACCTCTTTAACCTTGCCTACTGTTGTAGTCATCATGTCTGACAATCCAAGAATATCCGGTTGATGTGTTTTCACTTCTTCAACAATTTTTTCGGTTGGTACATCTTTTCCGATATCGATGATTTCAAAACCACCGCTGGATAAAACCGTTCCAACGATTTTTTTCCCGATATCATGTACGTCACCTTCAACAGTTGCAAGAACAACTTTCCCCTTAGATTGAACTTTAGTCTCTGACAGGGCATTTAATCGTTCAAAAACTGGTTTGGATGTTTCCGCTGATAAAATGAGATGTGGAAGATAAATTTTCTTTTCAGAATATAGTTCACCGATCTCATTCATGGCATTCCCCAACACCTTTTGACTGATTTCTAATGGACTGCGTATCATTAATTCTTGATCAACCAATTGATTAAGTAGCTCTTTTTCGCCATTTAATAAAGCTTTTACAAATGGATTTTGGGTATCAACATGTCTTGTTTCTTCAAAACTTTGACCACGAAGGTTCAAGGCCCCTTTCATGATTTGAAACAACTGTTTATCTGAAGTGTTCATTATAGCGCTGCTAAGCCCTTTTTCGATAGCTTGAGCCAAAAAAGCTGCGTTTAATGCCTTTCGTTGAGGCATTCCAAAACTCAAATTAGACAATCCCATCGTTGTCATAATCTGATTTTCATGAAGCAGCCGGATGGTTTTAAGTGTGATAGCCGGATCGTTATCAGCTCCAAAGGATAATACAAGTGGATCGGCAAGAATTCTTGATTTGGAGATACCCAATCGTTCAAGTTCACGAATACCATCCATTATGATTTCAAAACGCTCTTGGGCTGTTTCAGGGATTTTCTTGCCCATAGCCAATAGGATGAGCATACCTCCGTGACGTTTTAATATTGCGGCTTTTGCGCTTATGCTTTTTTCTGTTACCCTGGCTGAATTGATCAAAGGCCTTCCGGGATATTCAAACAGGGCTTCTTGAAGATATTTATTAGTTTGAATGTCGAATGAAATGGGTAGGGAGGAGATTTTATCCAACGCTATGACTGCTTCTTTGAAATGATCAACTGTAAGAATTTTTTCAATACCGAAATTCAAGTCTAATATCTTCGCTCCCTCTTTTTCCTGTTCTTTTGCTATATCAATCATGCGACTGAATTCATGATTTTCTATCTCATCCTGAAACTGAGTGTTTGATGCTGGATTGATTCTTTCTCCGATAGGAATAAAAGGAGCCAACTGAATAAGTTGGGTTCTTGATGATAAATAAAAAGAATTATCTTTTACATGATATAAACCCTGTGCTCTTTTTTTCCCATCCTGATAGATAAAATCAGGGTTTTTGTCCACAATGGCTTTTAATGTTTGTATATGTTCAGGGCCTGTACCACAACAACCGCCAATGATGGAAGCACCATGGAATACCATATCTGCTGTATATACTCCAAATTCATCAGGAGTCATTCGATAGGTCAATCTTCCATCGATTAGATCCGGATCACCTGCATTCGGTTCAACACAAAGCGGTTTATCGGTGTATTGGGAAAGTTTCAAAAAAACATCATAGATATCTTTAGGTCCCAGAGTACAATTAATGCCAACTACATCCACGTCCATATCATTCATTAGATTTCCAAAAACCTGAACGGGTGTTCCTGTAACACTTCTTGGCGATTCGAGGCTTTGTTCATCACCTTTCTCAAAAGTCATATGAGCAATCAAAGGTTTTTGGGAGGTAAAATCCCGTATAGCTAATATGGCCATTTTCAGTTCTTTTAAATCAGACATGGTTTCAATAATAAAACCGTCAACACCTGATTGATCAAGAATTTTAGCTTGTTCATAAAAGGCATCGTAAATTCTTTGAGAGGGCATTGTACCGATTGGCGATGGAAATTCTCCCGTTGAAGAAATATCTCCAAAGACCAACGCTCGATTGTCCGATGCTTTCTTTGCGATACGAACTGCTTGATGATTGATTTCTTCTAAATACTCTTCGATTTTTAATGAAGCTAATTTTATTCGGTTTGCGCTAAATGTGTTGGTGAGTAGAATATCGCTTCCTGCTTCAACATATTTTTTTTGAAGCGTGTAGACCACATCAGGTACCTTTAAATTAAGCATTTCTCCTGGTATATTTGTATAACCCAATCTAAAAAATTGAGCCCCATAAGAACCATCCAAATATAAAGGTCCGTTTTCAAGTCTTTTTAAAAACGCCTTTCTGTCCATGATCATCTCCCTATTTCAATTGAGCCAATTGAATAATCTTTGTAACCTGTTCCCAACGGTTCATTGTATAGATGTGAAATCGGGTTATCCCTTGATGTTTTAAGCCATCAATTTGTCTAAGTGTGTATTCGATTCCGTAGGCTTCCATGGCATCCGGGTGATCTCCGTATTTTAGGATGGCTTCTGAAAGTTTTTTTGGGACATAGGCATCAGACAAAGCTAATATCTTGCTGATTTGTTTTGCACGCAAAACAGGCATGATTCCTGGAATTATTGGTTTATGAATGCCTGCATCCCTAGCCCGATTTAAAAAGTCGAAATAGAGCTGATTGTCAAAGAACATTTGAGTAATAAAAAAATCGGCACCCGCTTCAATTTTAGTTTTGAGGTGATCAATACTAATTTTTAAGTCTTTGCAATCAGGATGTCCTTCAGGATAAGCAGCAGCTCCGATGCAAAATCTACCGTCTCTCTTTATGATACTGATAAGGTCTTTGGCATATCTGAAATCGCACCATGCACCATGTGGGAAAATAACATTCTGGGGAACATCACCTCTCAATGCAAGAATATTTTTAACTCCAACAGAGGCGAGTTTGTCTAGAATGGGCTGAATATCCTCTTTTGTGTACCCTACCGAAGTCAAGTGTGCTAAAGGAGTCATATCGTGATTTTTGATGTATTCTGAAATATCAACAGCTTTTCCTTTATTAGTTCCCCCAGGACCGTACGTAACACTAATAAAATCGGGATCAAGATCCTTCAAACGCTTGATTGTATTTTTAATGATTTCGAATTGTTTTTTTTGCCCTTTTTTAGGTGGATACACTTCAAATGATATAGCATCTTTTCGAGAGTTGAAAAAATCACTAATGAATTCGTTCTTGATGTTTTTAACAGTATCGTGCATAGTCGCTCCTTTGTCATCATTGATGATCATTCATTCATACCAGCCTATCATACAAATCGTACTTTTTTGTGGTGTTAACATTCCCGAGAGTGAATGGGCTTTTACCATTTCACATTCTAAAAAACGAATGATTTTATTGTTTTCTGTTAATAGTACTTCAGAATAACCTGGAGAAAAACGCATGGTTCCCTTTTGATGATTTTTTCTGAGAGAAAGATCAAAATGATTATTTAGTGCTTCAATGGCCTCAGATGCCCAAGCATCCAAAAGAGTCGCTTTGGTAGTGTTTCCAGATTCATGGTATTGTTCAATACGTTCTTCAATAGGTATGCCTAAGGTCGAGATAAAAAAAGTGATGGTTTGAATTCCTGCAAAAATTTTGGGAATTTGAATATCCTCAACATGGTCTACTGTGGATGTTTTATAAATGATCTTTGGCTCCACCAAAGGAATGGCTTCAATATAGATGTCGTTAGTCAATTGTCTCATTGTTTTATCTAATTCATGACCATATTGCTTAAAACCAGCTCTTAAAAGATATAATTTTTTTGATGGTAAAAAATCTGCTTTATTAGGGTAAAAATAATGATTCATTTTTCTCCTTATAACAAGATAAAAATGATGATCAGTATAACGATCGCAATTAAACCGACTAAGGATGCCACGAGCAGTTGATCAAACAATTTTTCTCTTTGATTGATATGATCAGATTCAGTTCTTTCTGATGATTGTTGTATTATCTCTTCAGAGAGAATGTTTTGAACAGGGGAATGATCTTTAAGGATATTTTTTCGCCTATTCTTTTGCATGATTCTGATGTTTGACATAATAAAGGCTTTAGCTTCAAACCAATCATCCAAGATAATTTTTAGGAGAATAGTACCCTTTTCAGCTGAAATGTATTCCATTGCTGTAATATACCCTTCAAAGGGGTTGATGTTTTTCCCCTTAGCATCAAACTTATCTGGGTAATTCCCAATCAGCCTTTGCTGATCGGTTTCATTGCTAAATTGTATGATGGTTATAAAGATTGAGTCGCCAACCTTTAAACCCCCAGCTTGATTTCCTTCCATGGGATCAACAATTGGATAAAAATCTGATAAATCCAATAAATCTTTCCTATCTTTGGCATTTTCTAAAGCGTCTTGTATCTGGAGCGTATTTTCAGTTTTAGAAGATTCTTCTGAACTCATTTCGCTGTATGTTGAACAACCACACTCAAAGCTGATTTTAAGGTCACTGGTCCATTCATCAAAAACATCTTTAAGCAAAGTGCGAACAGAATCAGTATCTTTATTTCCAACAATGGCACTGAGTCTGTTACTGAAATTTAGCCTTCCTCCATTGTTATTGATATATGATTTTAAATAATTAGTGAAATCGTTAGTTCTTGTAAGAATATCACCGCTGCGGGCAATCAACTTTCTGTATACTGTGTTGAGGTCTTCTTTAAATTCGTTGAGGTCTTTGTTTAGGTTGATCTTTGCAATATCTTTAAACCTTCTGGCGAAATTAATAAATTGAAAATCCAGCCGGCCTTCAACTTTACCAAAAAAAAAGCCCAAAATGACTTCATCTGACGATTGACTTTCCGCTAAAACTTTTAATGAAAAAAAATCGAAATTCATTCATACACCTTTTGATTAAAGAATCTGTTCGATGGAATTATATCACGAACCGAATGATTCTCATTCTTCAAGCCATCATGTACTGATGAAGCATGGATGATTTTAAGCGTTCAAAACTATTTATGTTTACTAACTAATAACATAAACTTTTTATTCTCTCTGATTTTATGTGATAGAATCCAGCATGAGTGTATATAGAAGACTTTTTAAGGTTGCATTACCTATAGCGATTCAGCAGTTAATATTAAGTAGTATGAATTTTGTCGACATGTTGATGATTGGACAACTTGGGGAAGTATCCATTTCAGCAGTTGGTCTTTCCAATCAGTTTTTCTTTATTTTTAATGTTGTGATGTTTGGATTAGTTTCAGGCGGTTCCATTTTCATTGCACAATTTTGGGGAACAAAACAGGAATTTAACATTTCAAGAACGACCAGTTTAATGTTGATTTGTTCTCTGATCCTTTCCGCATTCTTTTTTGTGTGTGCTTTTTTCTTTCCTGAACAGACACTTAGGATTTTTTCACCTGATCAGGAAGTGATTAGAGAGGGAATGAAATATCTGCATGCCATCAGTTTCAGCTTTATCACATTTGGAATAACCATGACTTTTTCGTTTGTTTTAAGAAACACTGAAAAAGCTGTGATTCCTATGATCATCAGTATGATTGCCATCGGTTTGAATGTATTGCTCAATTATTCGCTGATATTTGGGAATTTAGGATTTCCTGAACTAGGTATTCAGGGAGCTGGAATCGGAACTTTGTTGTCCAGGATTTTTGAATTGGCTCTGATACTTACGGTTATGTATGTGAAAAAATTACCGGGAAGGGTACACCTTGAACACTTCAAGGCTTTGTCAAAGTCTTTTTTTAGCCGTTTTCTCAAATACACCACTCCGACTATTTTAAATGAACTATTTTGGTCTACTGGTTATTCCATGTACGCTATTATTTACAGCTATATGGGAACAAGGCTTTTAGCGGCTCATCGGATTATGAACAGTATTGAACACTTTTCTTTTGCAATATTAATGGCATTATCAAATGCTGCTGCGGTTATCATTGGGCAAGAATTGGGAAAATCCTCTTTCGAGAAAGCAAAAATGATTTCAAAAAAGATTATCTATCTTGACATGTTTGTTATCACAATGCTTATTATTCCAATGATCATTTTTGCGCCTCAATTTGTTAATCTCTTTTCTGTCACTGACGAGGTAAAAAAGTTAGCCATATTACTCCTGAGATTATCCATGCTATATTCGCCCATAAAAGTATTAAATGGGCTGTTCATTGTAGGCGTTTTGAGAGCAGGCGGAGATACAAAGTTTTCTTTTTATGTGGAAGCCGGATGCCTTTGGCTGGTGGGTATTCCCATTTCTGCGCTTGCCGGTCTTGTACTAAAATGGCCATTTCCGGTTGTTTATTCACTGTGTATGGTAGAGGAAACAACTAAATTTTTGATTTTGATAAAACGATACAAAAAGAACGCCTGGCTGAAAAATGTTGTTGAAAGTATGCATTAAAAAAAAGAAAGGGGGCAGAAAACCTGCTCCCTTTCACAATGTCTAGTTAAAAGTAAACTGCCTGGTGAGAACTAACTCGTTATCAATAAAGACATTCATCTTCCAAATCCCTTTTACGGAATCATCCAAAGCAGAGGTATTCAACCAGGACCAAACATTATAGTTCCGAATAGTCTTATAGCCTAAATCCATTGCGGAATCCAGATTCAACGTGATGGCTCGATCGAAAACATCTCCATTTGGTTTGATCCATTCGAAGGCTAATTCATGGGCCTTTTGGTATTCTTCTAAGGTGACTAAAATAAAGATTTTTTCATCATTTTTAGAAAATTTTAGCTTTGAATCCACGGCTTTTCCGTCGATGATGTTCGAACAGAAATCAAATTGACTAATAAAGATTTTTTCTGGTTCCAAAGAAACCGTAGTGGCGATTTCTTCAACGATTTGAAAGGGATTGCTGACGGCAATCGTTTGATACCTGTCATCATTAAACATTCTGATTTCATAGGTACCAATCTCTTTAGGTACGGTAAAGGAGATTTCTCCATCTGTCAATCCGTTCAAATATTGCCAGTACAAATAATCTTTTTCTTCAGAATTTTCACGGTATATACCGATCCAATCTCTTTTAGTTTTAGCTGGTGCATTTTTAAATGCAACACGAATCTCTTCACCGGATATATATTTATGCTTATTCGTTGTAAGTTCAGGTACTAATTCAACTGTTTTTTTTACTTCAAAAGAAACAAAGGCCAATTCTTTTCCGTTGAAGTCAGTATCATGTAAACGAATATCAAACAACCCTTCTTCAAGAGGAGCTTTAAAGGATAATTTCCCGTTGTTGGTGTTGATATAAATGAAGTTTAAATCATGTTTGTCATTTTCTGATTCATCACCATGGGCAACATCAGAAGGAACGATTCCGATCCAAGGGCTTGTTTGTAAGATATTTTCGCTGACTTGATATTCAAATTCGATTAATGCTTCAGGTTGATATAACGCATCTTCAGAATTAAGCAATGTAATCTGTGCGGTTTCTGATTCAATATAATCGCTTTGGTTTTTTTCAGAATTAATATCAACCGATGCAATGATATGATTGATCATAGCTCTGTCTTTATACATATTTGGTCCCGTGGCAATTCCGAAAACCATGAATTCTTCATGATCGTCAGAAGATGGAAAATAACTCAGTGTAAACCATATTCTTTTCCCTTGATTATCAATTATTCCTTCGTAGTAATCTCTTTCCATTCCATTCAGATAATTTTTTGCGTGAATCTGTACATCTGTTGAAGCATCATTGCTCATTTCAGATATCATATTCAAAGCAAATCCCTTTTGAGTTACAACCGCAAATATTGCCCCTTGAGAAATTTCCTTTTCTGATCCTAATTCTCCTTTGAAGTAAACTGTACCTGGCATGAACTGTTTATCATACAAGGGCCAATCATCTGGTATTTTCCAGGTCACAAATTCATGTTCTTTGGTGATAAAAGTTTCTGAGCCTATTGCCGTTAATATCATGATGAACAGTAATAGAATTACAATCAAGTTCTTTTTCATAAGATAATCACTCTCCTTAAAAAGTTAAAGTTTTCGGGCATAAAAGAACTTTAATGATTAATCAATAGGCTGTGATATTATTCTCCTGGAAAAATCGGTAAAACGGTTCTTTTATTAGCCTCATTCAAAACCTCTGCCAATGACAAATAGATAGCAAGGGTTCCGCACAGAATTCCCACACCCCCCGCAATGACTTTAATCACACCATTTGATAGGAAATCAGCTAGGCTCAACAGGAAAAAAAGGACCGCAAGCGAAAAAAAGACAGATTGAAGAATTTTGTTCGTTTTAAAAGTACCAAAAAACATGCCCAATGTAAATATACCCCAAATTAACAGATAAAAGCCCATAGAAATATCAGACGGGGCTGATATCCCCTGTATTCCAGGGAGCATCCATATACCGACTAAAGACAACCAGAATAGGCCATACGCTGTGAATGCAACATTACCAAAAGTATTTCCTTTTTTCCATTCTAAAAGTCCTGCAAATACTTGAGAGATGCCACCGACAAAAATCCCCATGGCAATAATTACACTATCCAGTTCAAAAAGTCCGACATTGTGTAAATTTAACAATACTGTAGTCATTCCAAAGCCTAAAAGGCCCAATGGCGCTGGATTAGAAGTTGTGTCTTCTACTTTAATTTTGTTGTTGATTTCGTTCACTCATACACCCCTTTTTGGTATTATTCTGAAAAACAGCTTTTCTTCATAACGGATTTTTTCTACTGTCTGATCTTCTGTCAATTGGTTAATGATATCTGTAGTTTTTTCTTCCCTTGTTTCACAAAATCTTTCAATACTTGCTTGATCCAAAGGATGCCTTTTAATTATTTCCAGAATGGCTTGATAGGTGTCTTCGGTATGGCTGAATAGATCTGTGTCGGGTATTTCAATATCTTCATTTGATTTAAAAAGACTTCTGAGCCTTTCAACAAAATCTGAGGGACATCGTCGAACCCATGGCTCAGCAGGAGGCCTAACGGGAGTATTGATAAAACATTTATCGGGGTTCAATTCGTTGATCTTTTGAGTCAGTAAAGACATATTATTATCATGATCGGTTATTCCTTTGACACACATTACTTCCAGATAAAATTCTCCACGATAGTTCTCACGGAATTTTTTCATTCCGCCGAACATCTTTTCGAAAGTAATCTGCTTAATCGGCCGATTTAAAGTGGTAAAACTTTCTTCATTCCATGCGTCAAGGGTTGGCATGACAATGTCGGCTGCTAAGCAGTCATTTTGAACTTGTTCCATAAAAAGAAGAGAACCGTTAGTAATAAGTGCTACGGGTTTGTCGAAATATTTTTTTATTCTTTCGATTAACTGACCGATTGGATGAAACAATGTAGGCTCTCCTTCACCCACCAGAGTAATCACATCAAATTGATCGTTTTTATCTTGATAAAGTCTTAATTGTTCAAGGAGATCATCGATCTTGAAAAACTCTTTTCTTTCCATGGTCATGTTTTTGGTTCTGCCAAGTTGACAATATACACAAGAATACGTACAAGTGCTGATCGGGATGGGACTTATTCCTAGAGATCTTCCCAATCTTCTTGAAGGTACGATTCCGAAAATATTATTCATGTTTTCACAACCTTCCAATTACTTTTTTGACAATAGGTCACTTATCAATGCAATCAATGCAATGCTGCCTCCCACTATCACCAAAATCAGCATCAAATCAGCAAATTTGAATCTCGCCTTTTCTTTCAGCTTTCTAATAACATGGGTTTCTTTTTTTATTTTATTTGGGAATACCCTTTCTTCTCCGGATGGAATATTATCTTCCTCTTCAGGAACAGGAGGTAAAAGATTTCGTTTAAAAGTAAGATTATTGCTAAGTTTCAAAGATCTTAGCATGATGGAATAAGCGCATAAGTCATCAATAAGTCTTACTTTTACCAATACATAGGTATCTTTTTTACTCGTCAGTAATTCCTTGGATACGATATCAGCCTCTATTGGTTTGAGGTACCCTTCTCTTACATCTAAAAAATCCTGATAGTGATTTTTCACAAGACTTTCCGTTTCCTTGTCCGGATAAGAAAGAATGGTTATTTTTAGTGGCATTCCTACTTCAAAAGCATCGATGGGTATCCCTTGAATTGGATCTATCAGCGGATAAAATTCAGCCATTTTTGATAATTCGAAATAATTGGTGAAATTTTCTTTTTCGGGAAAAAACTCAGCACTTTCCAGTACTTTTTTAGAATAATCTTCTGCAGAAAAAAATTCTATTGTAAATTGTAATTCTTTTTTTTCTACCCAATAATCAAATAATCCCAGAAGCTCCATATTGATTTCATCCGTTTCATTTAGTTGAGACAGATATGATAACCTTTTTGAAAAGCGCTCTAACCCGCCAATTTTTTGGAATTGAATGGTAACATATTCCATCAGTTTGGCACTTCTGTCAACAATCTCCGGATGATCAGGTATCAGTTTATTAACTGTTTTTGTCAAATCTTCTTTAAAATGCAGATGAGGGTTGTGGTTGATATTCGGCAAAAGTTTTTGAACCGATGCAGGGAAATTGTAAAAGATAAACTCCAAGTTTTCATTTTTCTTTCCGAAAAAATAACCAACAATGATCTCATCTAATGAGATGCATTTTAGAAAGATTTGTACTGCGAAAATATCGAACTCATTTATGACTTTTTGACTTAGTTCATTGCTATCCATTATCAAGAACCCCCGTTATAGACCTGTAGCCGTGATCAGTGATCCTTACGTTGACTATTGATAACGGCTGAATTTTCTGTCGAATACCGATCAGGATGGCATAGGTGCCTAGTTTTCTTCCAAATGATATGTTTCCTTTATTATATTCGATGATAACATCTTTTATAAGAGTGCCGTAAGGAAATACCATTTTTAACATGGGTTTGTCAATTTCTTCCCGGACTTTTTCTTTAAACTTTCTGAATTCTTTGGGATAGGTTTTAAGTTTCTTCTTTTTAGAATAATAATACAAAGGAGTATCAGGAAAGACCATAGCTTTTCGAATATTGATCCGTCGCAACAAAATCTTTCGGTCCAAAAGCCTTTTTAGATAGTCAAAGTTGATGTCGTAAGTATTTGGGGTTTCTGATATCAATCCAAACAGCAGATTGATTCCGGGCAACAATGCTGGAATTCCCTCCTTCAAAAAACCTCCAATATGGTTTACTGTTGAGCATGCCTCTATAATAGCTTCGGGTTCTATGGAAAGGTTATTGTGTTTAATCACATTTTCATCGAAACTTTCTACACCAAATGATAAACAATCGCCGGGTGTGTTGTAGGTTGAGATGATTTCTATTCCTTTTTCTGAGATAAAGGGAAATTGTTGAATAAATCCCGGGTTTGCGTTATCGGTGTGAAGCATACTTAAAGATGGACACAATTTACGTATTCCCGAATATAATTTCTCTAAATACTCACATTGAGTATCATGGATCGAATAACCATATGCCAGAATATTGGCGGCACGTCCCAGCCTAAAATACCTTGCGCCATGTTGAGTCAATGCTTCAATTTCGTCCAAAATGTCCTCGGGAGGTCTCTCTGTGTATTGACCATATAAAAGGGGTTCAGTACAAAAAGAGCAATGGGTGGATCTCTCACATCCCTTAGAAACTTCTATTTCACAGATTAGATTTGGAAAATTGGGATGTTTTTCAATAAGTTTTGCACCGAGAGGGGCAATTAATTTTAAAACCTCTCCATTAGAAGAAATAGATTCTTCCGGCAGATCCCCTCTTAAAAGATGAAATAAAAATGTTTCTAAATTACCGGTAACAGGACAATCGTACAATTTATTTAAATTTTCAATAATAAGGGCATCTCTACCTCCTTCGCTTGTGTATCCGAGAGTATAGGGCCCCTTATAGATTTTTAGCGGTTTTGGCGCAACAAGCGATATTTTCACTAATTCTTTATATTTTAGAGGATTTCCGCCAATATATTTTCCCGGAACACTGACACCTCCGATCAACACTAAATGATCAAACGTGTTGAGATGTTCCCAAAGATCGTTGTTTCTTATTTGATCGATGGTGTAATATTCCGGGTGAACACCGTAATAGACATAACATCCATAGGCATATCGACATAAAGGGGATATGTATGGGGGAACACCAAATTGAGCGGGTTCGTCTATATAACCATCAATGATAACAATTCTTTCAGACATAGGATGACCTCTTTTAGTTATACTGGTATATTTTACCACTAAGGAAAGAAATTGCCAAAAAGTTGTCCATTAAGTATACTATTTATCCGTCGATAATATATCAGTACCCTTTATTGAAAGGAGCGTGGTGGAATGGGTGTAGATGGAATATCATCCGGAATCGCTCAATCAGCAATGCAGATGAAAAATCTGGAAATATCTGCTG
>Ga0116164_10000508_pt1 | contig 33553 bp, 21 predicted proteins | sample AD_UKC109_MetaG_FD_89888 | JGI IMG/M metagenome (GOLD analysis project Ga0116164, IMG submission 89888) | Active sludge microbial communities of municipal wastewater-treating anaerobic digesters from Hong Kong - AD_UKC109_MetaG | ecosystem: Engineered > Bioreactor > Anaerobic > Digestate... | reverse complement strand
CATATAATTATCTTTCTCCGCGGCCTTCGCGCCTCCGCGTGAACATCTCTGTCTTTATACATAATTCAATCCGATCGCATCCCTGTTTATCTGTGTCCATGCTTCGACCGGGTTCAGCACAGGTCTGTGTTAAAATCTTTCATCTTTCTCTGTGTACTCAGTGACTCTGTGGCCATCTTTTTCACATTGTTTTTTGACATTTGAATCCCAACATTAAGGAATGAGCCAATAAATCATAAGGAAAATATCTTAAGCCCCCCATTGGGGGGTTTGGGGGGCTTTAATATCCAATACGCTTAATACCGGTAATGGTCAGGCTTGTACGGCCCTTCAACAGGGAAGCCGATATAGTCGGCCTGCTGCTGCGTCATCTTTGTCAGCTTCACGCCGAGCTTTGTCAGGTGCAGCCGGGCTACTTCCTCGTCGAGCTGCTTTGACAGCACGTACACGCGCTTTTCATGTTCCTCCGTGGCGAGCCTGATCTGGGCCAGGGCCTGGTTGGTGAAGCTGTTGCTCATGACAAAGCTGGGATGGCCCGTGGCACAGCCAAGGTTTACCAGGCGCCCTTCGGCGAGAATGATAATGGACTTTCCTGATTTAAGGGTCCACTTGTCGACCTGCGGCTTGATCGTGTCCTTTTTGCACACCGGGTTTTCTTCGAGGTAATGCATGGCTATCTCGCTGTCAAAGTGGCCGATGTTGCACACGATCGCGCCTTCCTTCATCATTTCCATGTGAGCGCCGTTAATGACATCGACATTGCCGGTAGCGGTGACAAAAATGTCCCCGAGGGGCGCGGCGTCCTCCATGGTCACCACTTCATATCCCTCCATGGCGGCCTGCAGCGCGCAGATGGGGTCTATCTCGGTCACCAGAACGCGGGCGCCGAAACCGCGCATGGACTGGGCGCAGCCCTTGCCCACATCACCGTAGCCGCATACCACCACGACTTTACCGGCTACCATGATATCAGTTGCACGCTTGATCCCGTCAGCAAGGGATTCCCTGCATCCGTAAAGGTTGTCGAACTTTGATTTGGTCACCGAGTCATTGACATTGATCGCCGGGAAGAGAAGCTCCTTGCTTCTCGCCATGTGGTACAGACGGTGCACGCCCGTAGTGGTCTCCTCTGAAACGCCTTTAACCTGGCCGGCGACCTTTTCCCAGTGGCCCGGATTTCTTTTATGGGTCTCACTGAGCCGATCAATAACGCAGCGGAATTCCTTGTTGTCGTACTTCTTGTCCAGGAGCGACGGGTCTTTTTCGACCTTGTAGCCCCAGTGTATGAAAAGCGTCGCGTCCCCGCCGTCGTCAACGAGCAGGTTCGGGCCCGATCCGTCAGGCCAGGTCAGCGCCTGCTCGGTGCACCACCAGTACTCCTCAAGGGACTCTCCTTTCCAGGCAAAGACCTTTGCCTTGCCGCCCTGAGCGACCGCCGCAGCGGCGTGGTCCTGGGTGGAGAAAATGTTGCACGATGCCCAGCGCACGTCCGCCCCCAGCTCATAAAGAGTTTCAATGAGCACCGCTGTCTGTATGGTCATGTGAAGGCTTCCCATTACTTTCAGCCCCTTTAACGGTTTCCGGGGGCCGTACTTTTCCCGTGTCGCCATAAGGCCGGGCATCTCCGCCTCGGCAAGGATGATCTCCTTGCGGCCCCATTCGGCAAGGGACATGTCCCTCACCTTGTATTCGCATCCCGGGTCAAGTTCAAGGTACCCTTTAGTAGTCTTTATGTTCATACGTTCCTCCTGTTGTTTCACAGTATATCATCATTCCCGAATTGAGAGAACAATATTCATAAACAGCCCTTTTTTTACATCATGGCGGGATGTTTCAGCAATGCTGAATCCGCCGGTGCCAAGCCAGTCCCGAAGCTCATCAAGGCTGAAGCCAAGCCAGCGGTGCCCGAATTTCTCGCGCATCTCCTCGTTCGCATGCTTGTCAAGGTCGACGATAATGAGCCGTCCGCCCTTTTTCAGAATGCGCCCGGCCTCGCGTATCCCGTCAACCGGCGAAGGGAGATAGTGCAGCACCATGTTGATCACCGCGGCCTCTGCCTCGCCGTCCCTCATGGGAAGGTGCTCGATCTCGCCGATCCTGAGGTCAATGCCGTTGCCGTTGTTCAGCAGGCTGCGGCGAGCCTCCTCCAACATGCGCGACGATTTGTCAACGCCGATCACCCCGGCCGCTTTCCTTTTCAGGTAGGGCAACAGCTTCCCGTTGCCGCATCCCAGATCGGCCGCGATGGAGCACTGCTCGAGAAGGGAGACAATTTCATCCGCGAAGCGCCGGTCGTCGAGGATCTGGTTTTTGATTGAATCCCATTCCCCGGCGACCGCGTCAAAATACCGGCTCTTTTCATCGAACCGCTGCTTCAGGAGATCCTCCAGCATACGCAGGTCCTGCTGAAGCAGTTCGTCATCCTTTATTATTGCCTTGAAAATATCGACATAAGCAGCGCCCTGGCCGTTGAGGCTGGCGCTGTAAAACACCCACAGCCCGTCCCTTCGGGACGTTAAAAGCCCGGAATCAGTGAGTATTTTCAGATGGCGCGAAATCCTGGACTGGCCCATGGCCATAATTGACACGATTTCGTTGACATTCAGCTCATGCTGGACCAGCAAATTCATGAGCCGGATACGGGTCTCGTCAGCCAGAGACTTAAAAAACGCAAGAGATTGCATGGAAATCAATATATCAAGATATCTTGATATGGTCAAGAATTTTTTACTGTTGTGTGCTCTGACCCCCGATTCTTTGCTCTGACCCCGGGGCAGGTTAGAACCCTGCCCCTGCGACCCCGATATCTGCTCTGACCCCACCTAAATCTAACCTGCCCCGACAGACCCCAAATACTGAAAAAGAAATAGTTCTTGCCGTAAATTCATGGTGCACTATAGTAATTTTCGGTCATTTCCAGAAATAACACAAAACAGCCATTTCCTGAGTCTGAAGCAATCTCAATTCTACATTGTGGAGAGACATATGCGTATCGGAACCCTGCAAAAATTAATTTTTCCCGCCATACTTTGTTCATTGCTCAGCGTGTTCTCATGCGATGACGGAACAAATAATAATGAAGGAAACAGCTCACCCGATCAGCCGGCCAGCGCAAGCGCCGACCTCGAAAGCCTTGAACTGTCCCTTGACGGCCTGGACCCCGAATTCTCACCGTCAGTTGTGTCCTATAGCGTAACTGTTTCCCTTGAATCCGAAAGCCTGACATTTACCCCGGCAGCAGCCGACCCTGACGCGGCAATAACCGTGAACGGCTCAACCTGCGCAAGCGGGGATGTATTCGGTCCGTTCACCCTTAACCTCGGCGAGAACATGATTGAAATCACGGTGACCGCAACCGATGGCAGCGAAAAAACGTACACCATCGAGGTAGTGCGCGGCCTGAGACAGCGCTACATCAAGGCGTCGAACACCGGCGCCGATGATGAATTCGGATATTCGATTTCCCTGTATGGTGACACCCTGGCTGTGGGCGCGTACGGCGAAGACAGTGACGCAACCGGTATTGAAGGCGACCAGAGCAATAACAACGCGAGCGCGAGCGGCGCGGTATATATTTTCACCCGAACCGGCTCGACCTGGGCACAGCAGGCATATATCAAAACGTCAAATGCCGAATACGGCGACCAGTTCGGGTACGCGGTAGCCCTGTACGGAGACACCCTTGCAGTGGGCGCACATTATGAAGACAGCGCCGCAACCGGTATTGGTGGCGACCAGGATGACAATAGCGCAGAAAAAAGCGGCGCGGTATATGTTTTCACCCGCACCGGCTCGACCTGGACACAGCAGGCATACATCAAGGCATCAAACACCGGAACAGATGACCGGTTCGGGTGCAGTGTTTCCCTGTACGAAGACACTCTTGTCGCGGGCGCATACCGTGAAGACAGCCCCGCGACCGGAATCAACGGAGTTGAAACCGACGATACTACCGATGCAAGCGCGAGCGGCGCGGTGTATGTGTTCACCCGAACCGGGTCAACCTGGGCACAACAGGCATATATCAAGGCGTCAAACAGCGACGGGGGTGACAATTTCGGGCTCAGCGTTTCCCTGTACGGCGACACGCTCGCGGTCGGCGCGATGCAGGAATCAAGCGCCGCTGCCGGAATCGGCGGTGACCAGGACGACGATACTGCTGGCGCGAGCGGCGCGGTGTATGTCTTTACCCGCACCGATTCAACCTGGGCACAGCAGGCATATATCAAGGCGTCAAACACCGGCGCGAGTGATTATTTCGGCAGCAGTGTCGCCCTGCACGGGGACACGCTGGCAGTCGGCGCACATTTTGAAGACAGCGCCGCTGCCGGAATCGGCGGTGACCAGGACGACGATACTGCAAGCGCGAGCGGCGCGGTGTACGTGTTCACCCGCACCGGTTCAACCTGGGCACAGCAGGCGTATATCAAGGCATCAAACACCGGTGCCAATGATTATTTCGGGCTCAGAATTGCCCTTAACGGAGACACTCTTGCAGTCGGTGCGTATGCTGAGGACAGTACCACAACCGGTATTGACGGCGAGCAGAGCAATAGCGATGCAAGTGCGAGCGGCGCGGCATATGTGTTCACCCGCACCGGAGACGACTGGGAACAACAGGCATATGTGAAAGCACCGAACACCGATAGTAACGACCAGTTCGGCTGGTCACTTGCCCTGTATGGAGATTCCCTCGCGATTGGCGCTCACTATGAAGCAAGCGCGGCAACCGGCATTGACGGTGACGGGACAAACGACAGCGTCGGCGACAGCGGTGCCGTGTACCTGTACTATGACACCGCAGAAGGGCTCTGGTGACAAACCGGTGTTTTCGCGCACGATGATGAGCCCGGAACAGATCAATACCATACTGAATATAACAGGAAATAATCCTTGACACAATCGCCCGGGACAGCGAACTTCCCCGTGCGTTTTAAATTTGATCTTTAGATACAAGAGAAGGAAGCAGGGTGCGATTCCCTCGCTGGCCCGCAACTGTGATCCCGCAAAAACCGGGTAAGCCAGAACTTTCTCGATAACTGAACATCCCCGGGGGCCGGGATCAGTTACCTGACTGTCAGAAACAATGAATGGCATGAGCACACCCCGGTGTGCTTTTTTTGTGAAACAGAGCGGATGAACAACAAAAAACCACTATCACTGACCGCTATTGCCTGCATGATTATCACGATCATGCAGGGGGGGATGACTGTTTCCCGCGCGGCCGCACAGACCGCGGAGACAAACTCACCTGTTGCGGAATCGTCCGAATCATCCCCCGAAAAGGCCAAAGGCGATAATGACGTGATAAAAGTCATAGCCGGAGAAGTTGACGAGGTCGAAAAAATAAAAGGCGCCGCGACCTCAACCGACATTATTGACGTGTCCGGAATCAGCGGCGGCATGACCTCGGCCTCGGAACTCCTCAGCGAACGGGTCGGCCTGCGCACCAAACGCTTCGGCGGCCTGGGAAGCTACAGCACCCTGTCCATCCGCGGCTGCGACCCCGGGCAGGTGATGTTCTACCTCGACGGGGTCCTGTTGAACGACGCCACCTCAGGCGAGGTCAACCTGGAAAACCTTCCCCTCGAAAACCTCGAGCGCATCGAAATCTACCGGGGTTTCACACCGGCAAGGTTCGGCACGTCGGGGATCGGCGGCGCGGTCAACCTGGTCACCAGGAAATCGCGCGACTACGGCGAGACCCTGGCCTCGGTCGGCTACGGATCGTTTGACACCTCGAAGGTGGTGCTTTCCCGGGCGCAGAAGATAAAAAAATTCGATTACCTGGTCTACTTCAACCGCACCGGAAGCAGCGGCGACTTCACCTTCACGAACAACAGGGGCACGCCCGAAAATTCCAGCGACGACCGGAGGCAAAAAAGAAAAAACAACGACCACCAGTCATACAGCGCCACGGTAAAGGGCGGTTATGAAAACGATAAAGTCAGGGTCAGCCTGATGGATGACTTTTTTTTCAAGGAACAGGGCCTTCCCGGGTCCGGGACGAACGCCATTAAAAGCGTGCGCCTCGAAACGATCAGGAACACCGCGCGCGCGGGGATCAAAACCTCCGGGATCGGCGGCGCGCCGCTTTCGCTTGACCTGGACTGTTTCTATTCGATGAACCAGCATGCGTATGACAATCCCGACGGAGAATACCTCGGCCTGGGCAACGCGCTCACGAGAAAAGGAGTGCACCACTCAGCGGGCGCTGACCTCGCATGGGAGCTGTCCCTGCCCGCCGCGTACCAGTGCCTCACCCTGCTCACGTCCTACCAGTACGAGGTCTACCGCAGCAGGGAAAAAAGCAGCTCCACCGATTACGAAACCAGGTGGGGCCCGAGGCAGCACCGGCACCACGCGGGCCTTGTTCTTGAGGACGAGATCATCGTGCTCGAAGACCGGCTGCGCATCATCCCCCAGATCAGGTACGAATACTGGTCGCAGATGTTTTCGGGCGATGAATACGGCCCGGTATCGTCATCATCGGTCAACAGGGAATACCATCACGCGGGCGGGCAGCTCGGCCTGAAATACTTTCCCCGGGACGGGCTCTTTCTTAAAACAAGCGCGGGAAACGGGTTCCGCGCCCCGACCTTTACCGAGCTTTTCGGCGACCGGGGCTACATAACAGGCAACTCCTCGCTCAGGCCCGAAACGTCGGTCAGTGTTGACGCCGGGGCCGGGTACGTCCTTGAAAAAAAAATATCAGTGCTCGACCGCGTCACTGTTGAATACACCTTCTTCTACACCCTGGTCTGGGACCGGATCATCATGCTGAACAATTCTCAGTACACCATGAAGGCGCAGAACATCGACGAGGCGGAAATCACCGGGCATGAAATCTCGCTGGGCATCGGCCTGTTTGAGCACCTTGACCTCGGATGCAACTATACCAACATGCGAGCCATTGACCGGGGGCAGATTCCCTACTACCGCGGCAAGTACCTGCCCCACAGGCCGGTGCACGAAGTGTCGTTTACGGCGCGCGTAAAAAGCACCTACATCGCCTGCGGCTACGAGCTGAGCTACACCGGCGCGAACTTCAGGGACCGCTACAACTCGGCCTCGCTGTACGTGCGCCGGCGCCTTATCCACAGCATGACCGTGGAGATTTTTCCGTACCGGGGGGTGACCCTTACCTTTGAAGTAAAAAACATGGATGACAATGACGTGCGCGACCTCGCGGGATATCCGCTCCCCGGAATTTCCTGCTTCGGCACGGCCAGTGTGAGGTATTAACATGCGCCCAACTGAACAGGGAACCACTCAAAATTCAAAACACGGCGCTGGCGGGGGGATGACATCCGCGGCGCGCCCCTACCGCCGGCATAAAACAATCCGCAGTACGCTTGCAGCCGCGTGCGCCGCCCTGCTTCTGGCAAACCTCAACTCATGCGAACCGCAGCCTGACGACTCTGCCTGGGCCCCGCCGCAGGGAGTGTTCGCGGTGACCACTGATTACGGCACCGGATGCTTTTCCGTTGTGGACCCGTCAACCCTGCAGGCCTATAACGACATCGGCGTAGACCGCATCGGTTCGGACGCGGTCTCGCGTTACTTCCCCTCAACACCGGGCAGGATCTACATCGTGAACCGGCAGGGCGGACTGACAAGCCACGACAACATCCAGATACTCGACACCGAAAACCGGTATCGGACCATTACCCAGAAATCAACCGGGGACGGGTCGAACCCCCATGACCTCGCGGTCATTGACGATGACCGGGCATACGTGACGCGCTACAACCGGCCCGGGCTGTGGATCATCGATCCGGATACCGCGGCCAAAACCGGCGAAATAGACCTTTCGGCTTACGCCGATTCATCGGCCGGCGGGGTGCCATACATGTCGCGCATGTATCATTACACCGAGGGAGGCGCCAGCCTCGTGTTCGTGGCTTTGCAGCGGCTGAATGAAAAACTGAATCCGACCGACTACAGCTCGGTCATCGTAATTCAGGCCGACAGCGCGAGCCCCGACTGCGATACGGTCATTGAAGAGATCAGGCTCCAGTGGGGAAGCGAAAGCGCGACCAATCCCTACACCGCGTTCAGGCGCGTCCCGGCATCCTGGTGGCAACCGCCGGCCGCCGACGGGCACGACCACCTGTTCATCTCATGCGTGGGCAGGTTCGGGTACAACTTCACCCTTGACTGCGGCATCGTTGCGGTCGACCCGGTCGATCTCCACTGCGAGGAAGGATACGTGATAAGCGAAACAACGATCGGAAGCGAGATATCGGACTTTGTGGTGAAATCAGGGACACAGGCGTACGCGACCACGAGCGATTCGGCCTTCGCCTCGGGCCTCATCGCCTTTGATCCCGGTGCCGGGAGCGTGACCTCGGTTCTCCGCGCGGACAGCGGCAACTGGGGCTACCTGTGGTCCCTGGCACTCCATTCGTCCGGCGTGCTTTTCGTGTGCGACCGCAACGCGCTCGACCCCGGCCTGCGCGTGTACGACACCGGCGATTCAGACGCACCAATGAACGGGGGCGGTCCTCTGTACCTCGGCCTTCCGCCCTTTGACCTGAGCTTTATTGAATGAAGCGGCGTCCGAGTTTGAGGAAAAAAAATTACGAGTTTACATATAAGGGAACCTCTATAAATTACATTTTGGATGTTCCCTTGTGGGCACAACCATTGGATAAATCAGGTTTTATCATTTTTCAGTTGATGAAAAAACCTGATTTTTAGAAGTGCCCATAAATCAGATAAAAAATACTTCCCTGACCAACTCCATAATGTTATCATAAAAAAAATTTAACGTCCGTACATTGAATGATGGAAATAGACGAACAAACGAAAAAAACGCTCAGGTATTCATTTGCTGATGGCATCTTCGCCAGCGGCATGATCGGCTTCACCCAGGAATACTTCACCCCTTTTCTCATTTTTCTCGGCGGAACGCTCAGGGAGGTGGCCTTTCTCAGCTCGATTCCGAATATTGTCGCGTCCCTGGCACAAATCAAGACGTATGATTTCATCCGCCTGATCGGCTCTCGCAAAGGGACGATAACGGTGTTTGTCCTCTTGCAGGCCCTGACTGTGTTTGCCATGGCGTTCATGCCCCTGAGCGGTTTTGCCGGGCCATCCACATTCATTGCAGCGGCGGTGCTCTTTACCACTTTCGGCGCGATAAGCACACCGGCCTGGGGAAGCCTGATGGCAAACCTGGTGCCGGAGAACAGAAGAGGCACGTATTTCGGCTGGCGCAACAGCATAATGGGAAGCATCATAGTTGCCACATCGCTGTGCGCGGGGCTGCTCCTTTACACGATGAAGCAGGAAAGCATCGCGTGGGGGTTTACGGTGATGTTCGGATCAGCCTTTATATTCAGGCTTCTGTCATGGTTTTTTCTCAAAAAAATGCACGACCCTGAAACGGGAACTCCCATACTCAGGGTAAAAATATCGCTGAAAGGCTTTATACAGAAATTGAAGGGGAACAATTTCGCCCGTTTTGTACTGGCGGTTTCGCTGCTCAATTTTTCAGTAAACCTGTGCAGCCCCTATTTCGCCGTGCTGCTTCTCAAAGAGCTCCATTTCAATTATATACTGTATTCGGGCATCATGATGAGCGCTCCACTGAGCATGTACCTGTTCATGCGCAGATGGGGAAACCTGGCTGACTCAATAGGCAATGTCCGGATATTAAAATTGACCGGGCCGGGCATCGCACTCATCCCCCTTCTCTGGGTCGTGAGCCGCAACCCGGTTTACCTGGTCATGACCCAGGTCTTTTCAGGGTTTCTCTGGGCCGGTTACAACCTGTCGGCCTCAAACTTTATATTTGACGCGGTGGAAAAAGAAAAAAGAGTCCGGTATATATCGTATTTTAACGTGCTCAACGGCCTGCTGCTGAGCACCGGCGCCATTATCGGCGGACTGATAGTGAACCTGCTGCCGGCCCTTCAGGGTTACAAAATCCTTTCTCTTTTTGTGATCTCGTCCCTGCTGAGGCTGGCATGCGCGGTCACGATCCCCTTAAAACTAAGGGAGGTACGCCGCGTTGAAGACATCTCCAGCAATCAGATGTTTTTCAGCCTTATCGGCATTCGCCCATTGATCGGCATTCAGCGAAAAACAATCCGGTATCTTCGTTAACGATTACAATTTTCTGGGGCCGTATTTTCTGAACATCTCCTGGCGCCTGTCCTCCGGCAAAGACTTGAGATACATCTTCCAGCCGGGGCAGAATTTAATGTGGAATTTCCAGAACCGGCCGATCAGCGATGCGGGTTTTTTGTCGTATACAGCGCGCATTTTACAGTTTTCACAGGGAAGTGCCATGTCAGTTACCTCTATTTCTTAATATTACTTATACAGCAGAAAACATAAACCGTGACACAATATATTGTAATCATGGCAATCCGCCTGTCAATTCTTACTATGAATAAAATACGCAATTCAATGAAATTTTTGCTCTGACCCCCCGGGGCATTCAACCTGCCCCTACGGACCCCTGCAATGACCCCGCATTCCGCGCCGCAAACCCCGGCCAAATAGGGATTGACATCCCCCCTGTTCTGCTGAATGAAGGATACCCGTGAGGAAACCACATGACGAGCTCAAAAACGCACCTGGCCTTTGACATTGACGGGACCCTGTTTGACGTGTCACCCATAGCGGTGACGGCCTTTGAAAGGGGCATTGAATCCTACCTGGCCAGCGAAAAAACCGGCGCCATAACGGTTCCCGCGCATGATGAAATCATCGCCCTTCTGGGAACGCCGATTGAAGAAATTTTCGACGCTCTCTTTCCGCTGCTCAACGGGAAGGAGCGGGCGCTGCTCAACGACCACTGCACGCGCGCGTTTGCTGACCTGATCAACAGAGGCGGCGGAGCCCTCATTGAAGGTGTTGCCGCGACCCTGGCAGTTCTCCACGAACAGGGCCGGGCCATGGTAGTCGCCTCAAACGGAAGGCCTGAATACATCGAAGCCATACTCGGGCATCACGGAATCATTGGCTTTTTCAATCCTCCCTTTGTGTACCTCGGCCCCGGTGTTCCTGACAAAAACGCGATCGTTCAAGAATATGCAAAAAAAACGGGGGCGGATGATCTGCTCATCATGATCGGCGACCGTGGAAGCGACTATGAAGCGGCCCGGGCGAACGGGATCCCCTTTATCGGGTGCGCGTTCGGGCACGCGGGCAGCGCCGAAATCTCGGGAGCGCGCTGGATAGCGGCATCATTCAGCGAGATACCCGCGATCGTCCGGTCAATTGAAAGGGGGCAACTCCCATGAAAAAATTCATCTGCTTCGCCGCGATGACGCTGTTTCTTTGCGGGTGCGGGGACGAAATCTTCCGCGTGAGCAGGCCCCAGCTCGGGACCATAGTCAACATCACCGTCTTGTGCGACCAGAAAACAGCGGCGAAGGCAACGGAGCGCGCCTTTGCGGAGATCTCACGCATCGAGGACCTGATGAGTCCCTATAAACAGGAAAGCGACTTCTTCCGCATAAACCACGCGAACGGACCCGTACGCCTCGACCGGGAGACCTTTGACCTGATCAAGCGCTCAACCGAAATATCAGCGGCAACCGGCGGCGCGTTTGACATTTCATTCGCCTCGATTGCGCATCTGTGGAACTACAAAGACCCGGAATTTGCCCCGCCCTCACGGCAAGAAGTCAACCGCTTTCTCCCGCTGGTTAACTACAGAAACATCAGGCTCACCGACGGCCCGCCCGCGATATCACTGCCCCGGGGGATGAAAATCGGCGCGGGCGGCATAGCCAAGGGATACGCGGTAAAAAAAGCGGTTGAGGCACTGAAAAAAGAAGGGGTCGGCGCGGGAATCGTCGAGGAAGGAGGAGACCTGCAGGTGTTCGGCTCAAAAGCGGGCGGGCCCTGGCTCACGGGCCTTATGCATCCCCGTGAAAAAACTCTTCTGCTTTCAATCGGGCTCACTGACATGGACTCAATCGCGACCAGCGGCGACTATGAACGCTTCGTTGAATACGGGGGCAAGCGTTATCCCCACATCATTGATCCGCGGACCGGCTACCCGGCTCAGGGAATGATGTCGGTTTCAGTGCTCACGAAAGACCCGGTGACGAGCGACGCCTTCGCAACGGCGTTTTTCGTCATGGGAGTGCAGGCCGTTAAGGAATTTTTGAAAAAGAAAACCGTTCCGGGACTCAGCGTCATCCTCATCGACAGCGCCATGAAAATGCATATTTCCCGCGGCCTGAAAAAAAGGGTATCGCTCCTCGAGAAAACAACAGATGTTGTATGGATAGACAGTGACTGAGCCCTACCGGGCGATCACCACTTTCTGGAAGCTGTTCAGTATCTGCTTGCCGTCACTGAGGCGTTTGGCATGAAAATGGATGTAATACAGGCCGACGCCCAGTCTCTTCTCAGCCTTGTTTATGCCGCGCCATCCTTTTTCCTTGATGTTCTGGCCGCCCTTCCGGTACGCGTTGTCAAGCATCGTGTACACCGTCCTTCCCTTGACGTCATAGACCTTTATGGTCACCTTCGCGTCAGCTGAAAGATAATAGGCCGGATAGGCAGCGGGGCTCTTTTTGGTGATGACATTGTTCAGCACGCGCGTCGGCCACGGTTTAAAGTCAGTCGAGGTCCCGATATAGAAGGTCCACTCGCCGTTGTTGGGGTCAGCAACATCGGGAGGTACCTCAATGGTCGAATCTGAAAAAGTCGATATTTCATCAAGGCTCGTTTCAACGACAAATCGTATTGAATTATTCAGCACTATAATGGGAACCGTCGTAGGCAGATAGGCGACATAGGTATTCGGCCCGGTACGGCTCGCGTCAGCAGAGAAAAGCGTATCTGCGGCAAACGCGCCGCTGTTGATTGTGTTGGTGCTGACATTGACGATATTGGTGGTACCGTCAGTGGTGTACCACACCCTGACCGTGTCAGGCTGCTCGTCAGAGGTCACAATATCAAGAGTGACCCTGATCGCGCTTTCCCGCACGGTCCGCACGGAGGGGGTCAGGTCAGCGAACGTGTCATTTTCGTATTGCGTGACTCCATCAGAAATGGTAACGTCAATCGAATACGGCTGGGTTTTAAATGTTCTGTTCGCCACAATCGGGGCACCGTTTGCCTCGGTGATCTCGTTGCCGAAAATATCAACAGCCGTAATATAATATTCATAGTCAGTGAATATTTTAAGTCCGGTTATGGTGGTGTACTTCCACCCGCTGGCATTGAAATTGTACGCAGTGTTTGCTGTCTCATTGTACGTGAGCCCCCTGAGGTACTGGTCATCGTCGCCGTCCCACTGCCGGCGCGTATTGCCGACCTCGTTGTAGTAAATCCGGTATTCGTAGAAGTCACGGTCATCGCCCGCATTTGACATGTCGATCGGGTCCCAGTACAGGCGTATCGATGTCGTGGTGGGCACCGCCGATTCGATGTTTATCGCGGGGGTCCCCGTTGAAGGCGGGTCAAGCCGGTCCCACTTGATACTGTTGGTCACCGCGGTCCCGTTGCCGTCGCCGGTCTGGTTCAGCTCATAGGCCCCGCCGGTGATCGCGGTCACCTGGTAGGTCCACCGCACGGTCTGTTCATCGGTCATAAAGGAGTCGGTAAACCCGCTGGCGTCGTCATAGGGAATGGCGGCGGTCACGGACGTTCTTCCCGTAGGGATGGTCACGGTAAATGTCGGGGTGTTCGTCCCGTCAGAAAACTGAACCGTAAACGTGGTGTCGCCGTGCATTGACTGCCCGGATCCCCCGTTCGTCGAGGTCTGCGCGGTGATCACGATGTTCGCTCCCGACCTGTTGTATGAGCGGTAATAATCGCTGATCAGAGGCGGGCCCGCTGCCGGGTCAAGTCCCGTGCCGCCGGAAAAAGACAGCGCGGTAACGCGCACCGTGTTGCATTCAAGGGGAAGCGTGTTGTTCGAGCTATGGGCAGTGCCGCCCATACTCACCAACGCGGTCCACGCGAGGCCGCTTCCGGTGACCGTGACTGTTCCGGCGCCCACAGCAGCGGTAAAAGCTGCCGCGCCCCCGCCAGCGGCAACGTTCAGCGTGCTCCGCACCACGCTCAGCGCGGTTATGTCTGCGTCGGTCACCGCGTCCGCGGTGGTTTCAAGAGTGTAGCCCGGTATGTCATAGGTGACCGTTCCGGTCACATTGAACGCCGCGTGCGCGGGGCTGACATAGCCGTCAGCGGCCTCGCCGTCCTGGGCAAAGCCGACCACGTGCACGTTCGCGCATATGCCGTAGGTCTGGTTTTTCGTGTTCTGTATGACGGTCCCTGATATGGCGTCTTCAACTTCGGCCACAATGGCGCGCGACGCGGCAGCGGACGCGAGGGTATTCACAACATTCCAGTCAAGCCTGACCTCAAAAGTCACGGTCGGATTGGACCAGGGCCCTGACGGTGTAGTGGTAACATTAATATTGGCGATATTTACCGTAGTCGAAGCGGTTGCCGGCGTGTAGGTAATCAGTATATTACCCGCACTCGCGGTGGGAATAGTCAGGGAAAAATGGTCATAGTCGGAAGCGGCGGATGCCGTGGGATTGTTCGCAGTTATGGTAAAGGTATAGGTATAGGTACCCTCACTGCACAGGTAATACCTGCTGCCGTTTGACATGGTAGTGGGAGACGGAAGACTGAGGTTTACCGAGGTCAAAGCCGCATACACAGTATTATTCAGGCAGAAGACAGCAAGCAAAAAGCTCAGTAAAAAGCCCGATAGGGATGATTTTTTTTTCACTTTCATGTTAAATTATACTATATTAATATGATTAATGGACAATACCGGAACGACACAGAGCCAAAATATAATATTATTATTGACTTTTCAATCAAAATTGAACACTAAAGAGACATTTCTTAATTCTATATATGATAATGCGGCTGCCGGGTTTCCCGAAACAGGGAAATTTCGGGGCAGGAAAACAAGAACAGAAGACCATGAAAAATAAACTAGCACTGACACTGACCGTTTTTTTCATGCTGCTTTCATCACTGGGGCTCATCTCGTGCTCTGAAGAAGCGCCCACGGTCATTCCTGATGTGATCAAACAAAACATTCCAGCAGGAGAAGAGGGCACGATTTTCCCGCAGATTCAGGTCATCTACCCCGGAGGCCTGCAGACACTTGACGTCCCCGCTTCAATTACTACCGGAATTTCACCCAATAATCCCGGTATAACCCTGATCTTTTCAAAAACAATAGAAAATGATGCCAGCGAACTCTATTTTTCAGTTGAACTCCTTGAAAACGGCACGACGTCCCTTTCCTATACCCTGTATCCCAACAGCACCTCGTCGAATGTCTTTTCGCTTGAACCGACGGCCGGGCTGAATGAAAATACCGAATATACCGTCCGCATTTATGATACCATAACCGAAAACAATGCCCCTTCACGGACATTGAAGTTCGAAAACCTGGTGGACATGAACCCGCCCGCCACGGCGCTGAATCCCGAGGACACTGAATCCGTTGATTTCGTTTTTGAAACCGGCCAGGTTACCCCGGCCGACGTGACCGACCCCACGGTCGCGTCAACCGTCCCCGCTGACGGGGCAACCGGTATTGCCGTTGACCTTGGCAGCGAGTACGTAGAAATCGTTTTTGACGACGATTCAACCCCCATGATCGACCCCTCGACCGTGACCCAGTCGTCCATCACCCTGTACAATGTCACGGATTCACTGCCCGTTGACGGCACCGTTTCACTTGACACGACCGTGACCAATTTCTCCACATACCGCTTTTACCCGGAAGAGTCGCTTGACTACAATAAACAGTACCGCATCCGCATGTCGGTCGCGGGCTGCATCGAGGACATGTCGGGCAATGCCCTGGCCCAGACCGACCATACTTTCACCACGGTGACAACATCGACCGACCCCACTGTGGACAACTACGCCGTCACCGGCGCAACGGACACCACGGTTGACCTTGAATGGAGCACCGCGCTCGAATCAATAGAACACGTCGACCTCCAGGCCGCCTCAACCTATACCGCGGCAGAAATTACCGACCACGACACCACCCTGGACACCGATTTCAGCGCGACCCTGTCCGGGCTTACGCCCAACAGCCTGTACAGCATGCGCATCGCCGCCGACAACGAATCTCCCGGGCCTGCCGGCCCCTTTGACAGCACCACCGTGGTCAACGCCGCGTTCAGGACCCTGCCCGACACCACCGAAGGAGCGACCGGCGACTACATCCTCTCGGTGAGGAACACGGACAAGTCATCAATCATCCCGGTGCAGCGGGACCTTTACGAAAGCTTCCTGATCTGGCGTGACGACGCGTCAGACATCTACGGCCAGTGTATCGATACTTCAACAGGCGCGCCCGGGGCCTGGAACCAGTGGGGAGCGGACGCCGGATCACAGGTCTTCAGCATGGACGGAGACATAGACCTGGTTGACAACGGGGATGACGGCGTGATCGCGGTCGTGGCGGACAGCGGCGGCGAAATATACGCGGACTCGATCTATAACAATTCAGGCACACTGGTCCGGAACTGGGCCGGTGGGCCAGCGGGCCTGCAGATATACCAGGGATCGGCAGCGACCCCCTCCGCCGCGCTTTCGTACAGCGGATATGTCACGGTGATCGAGACCGGCAACGCGGAGACCAATTTCATCTATGACGAAACAACCGATTTCAGCACCATAATAAACCTTGATGCCGGGGATTATTTTATAAACGAGGATGATGCGTCATTATTCACGACCATTACCTCAATTGACTCAGGTGATGACTCATTGATCGTGCTCGGGGATGACATCATCACCGCCACGAGCCAGCAGTACCGGGCCGGCGACGCGGACACAACCGAAACAGCCACTGAAACGCGCGCTTCATCCGGAACGAGCATCTATGTTAATGATGCCACCCTTGACCAGAATGACGTGATAACCAACGGGACCGAGTATACCTACCTTGCATCAGGCGGCACCGTGACTGCTTTTCTTGATTACATCTATACAACCGGGGTCGCGGTCACCTTTAACGTTCTTGATTCACTCACCACCTATGACTATCTGAGAAACGGCACTGCCAATACGGACACCCTTTATGACAGCACCCAGGATTTTTCGGCGAACTGCGCCGCAAATGATCTGGTCATCAACACCGTGACCGGCGAGTCGAATTTCATCAGCTCAATTACCGGCACGAACCATGACCTGCTGCTCCTTGACGCGGGCGGCGATTTTCTCTTTGACACCGACGGGCAGGCATACCAGGTATTGAGGCTCGCGGATGACACCACCTTCATCGCCAGCGGGTACACGACGGCGATCGGGGCGCTTACCATTACCGACACCGGCAGGGACTTCACCGCTGAAGGCGCGCAGGTCGGCGACATCGTGTATAACACGAATACCGGCGCGACTGAACAGTACGCCATGATCACGGCCATAAACGGGGCCGGCGACACCCTGACCCTGTCTAACCAGGTTTTCTCGGCAAACCGGGCCTTTGTCATATTCAGGTTTACGGGCGTGACCGTCGCCTGGGCCGAGAGCAACAATCTTTATGCGCGGACGGTGGACCGCAGTGACGGGAGCCTGATTTTCCCGACCGGCATTACCGGCAATTTTCTGGTCACTGACAGCGGGTCCGGATACACGGTCCAGAACCCTCACATCGCTGCCGATTCAAACGGCAATGTTTTCTGCGTGTACGAAAGCGTTGAAGCAACGGTTAACATACGGGTTAAAAAAATATTCTGCGACAATGAAGGCACCAACGCGAGTTTCGTATGGACGGGAATCGCTGACGCCAACAGCTCCACCGCTGACGGGCTTGCCGTTGCCGTTACAGCGCGGCCGGATTATATAGTAAAAGTGCTTCATGACGGCGAACAGGGCGTCTTTGTTCTTTTCACGTCGCACACCACGGTGTCGCCGTACACCAAAAGGGTAATGGTCGCCCATATCAGCGGCACCGGGACCGCGACCACATTTACGATCACGAACGCCGACAACCCGGACATGGCACTGGTATCCTCGGGTGTCGTTGCCCTTGCCTATGAATCCATAACCGTGAGCGGCCCGCGCGTCATGGTGCGGCGCTATGATTCTTCACCTGCAGCACTGGGTGCAGTCATAGACGTGCAGAGCGTCACCTCGGCCTACAGCCAGATAAGCCCGCGCATCGCCCCTGATGGAAACGGCGGCGCCCTGGTGTCATGGCTTGAATCGCGCTACTACCCTTCGATCTACTATACGATTTTCGCCCAGCATTTTGACAGCGGCTATGCTGTACCCGGAGACCAGCTTTACGGCGATGACCGCTTTGCCGGGGTCCCGGTAAAGATCACTCAGAGTGACGACCCCTATGAGATCGAACACGGGATCCTGAGATACAATGACGCGGCTGACCCTGACGCGGGCCTGTTCTACTGGATGGATGAACGGGCGGGTACGGTCGGCCAGGTTGATATTTATTTCAGGAATCTTGCTGATTGAGAAAATAAGAAATTGTTATACCGAGACGAAGAGAGCCCGCTTGCGCGGGCTCTCTTCGTCTCGGTCATACAGATCTTAAATAAAATTTATTCCCCATCATAAGCAGTGCTGAGTTCACTGTCAGCATTGGAACCAAGAGTTGAATTCTTTGCGACTATTTTATAGTAATAAGGTCCAAAACCAAGAGTATATGTATACGTTTCTGTTGTTGATGTTATATTACTTGTATGAAGCGTATATGTACCTGCTGCTGATGTTGAACGATATAAATCATATCTGTCAGCTCCTGAAACTGCATCCCAGGTAATGGTTGCTTCCCACCACAGTACTCCCGTTCTGCTTGCACTCACACTGGCGGTCTCTGCAAGACGAACAAATCCCAGGGCAGCAGTACAGGAATCAAGGTCGCTGTCAGCATTGGCCCAGTCAGTGCCCAGCGTGTCTGAATCGCTGTGGACCTGCACTTTAAAGTAATAGGCCTGGCCCGCTGTTCCCGAATACGTATTATACTCGGTGCCAGACTGGGTTCCCACTGAAGAATACGTCCCGGTTGCGCCTGTGGTGCTGACAAAAAGCTCGTATTCCACTGCGCCTGTGACCGCGGTCCATGAGACGCGTATAGTGGTGAGTACGTCAGCGCTGCCGTTGTCTGACGTTCCCTGTGTCGCGGTAATTGTGGGCGACGTAAACTGCAAGAAACCTTCAGCTTCGGTCGTTGTACTGATATCACTGTCAGCGTCGGCCCAGTCAGCGCCCAGGCCGGTGTTCTGGGCCACGACCTTGAACAGGTACAGTGTCCCGGCGTTTGCCGTACCAACGGCATAGCTGTAATAACTATTTGACGTTGTCGTGAGTGAATTATACGTCGTCCCTCCGTCAGTACTGTAAAAGACTTCATACTGGTCAGCACCGGTCTTGGCGGTCCAGGAAACGCGTATGGTCGTAGTCACGTTGGAGCTGCCGTTATCGGAAGTGCCCTTTGTCGCGGCAATGCCCGTTACCACGCTGAATCTGAGGAAGCCTTCAGCCGCGGTGGTCGAATCAATATCGCTGGTCGCGTACGCATAATCCGCGCCGAGGCCGGTATTCTGGGCCACGACCTTGAAGTGGTACAGGGTCCCGGCTGCGGCGGCATAGTTGTAATAAGTATCGGCTGTCGTTCCCAGCGACGAATAGGTACCTGAAGCGCCGGTGGTGCTCGCGAATACTTCATACCGGTTCGCGCCGGTCTTGGCGGTCCAGGAGACCCGTATGGTCGTGGTCACGTTAGAGCTGCCATTGTGAGTTGTTCCCTTGGTCGCGGCAATATCAGCCACCGTGGTGAAGCGCAGAAACCCTTCAGCGGTATTCGCGGTCACGTCACTGTATGAGTCGCTGCCCAGAGTCGTATTCTGGGCCTGCACCCGGTAGAGGTACAGGGTACCGGCATTTGCCGTGCCTACCATATGATTGTAAAAGATATCGGTGGTCGTACCAAGGCTGCTGTACGAGGAACCTCCATCATCGCTGTAGAAGACCTCGTACTGTTCAGCGCCGGTAATGGTGTTCCACGAGACCCGGATGGTCGTGGTCACATCACCACTCCCGTTGTCACTTGTTCCCTTGGTCGCGGTAATGGTCGGCGGCACCAGCTCGCTGAAACCGTCATCAGGCGGCGAAATTTCATCGCTGAAAACCGGTATGGGCGTGCTATGATACGCCTTGACCGTGTACCAGTATTCAACCCCTCCCGTAACTGAGACATCATCATACGTGGTGACCTCAGCCGAGTCCAGGGTATCAACCGATGTCAGATACTCAAAGGGGCCGGTACTGGAAGTGCTTCTGTAAATATAATAGCGTTTGGTGCCGGAACCGTCAGGGTGGTCGCCCCCCCAGGCTATGTCCTGCCATGAGACCGTGACCTCAGTGGTGTCAATGCCGTTCTCAGCGCCGCCGGCCCCCCATACCGGCGCGTCAAGGGAGCTCAAAACATATCCCGATGCCTGGGTCGCCATTTCCGATGAAAGGCCGTAATAGACAGACCATGAGCGTATCCGGTAGTAATAATACTGCCCCTCAACCAGGGAAGCGTCGGTGTCGTCGTAGGTGACGTCGCCGGTCACGTCAACCAGGGTGTACGTGCCCCCGGCTGTTGTTGAGCGGTACACGTAATAGTCCGTGGCGCTGGTGACCGCGCTCCACTCGATGCGGATACGGTCGGTAAAAAGGCCGTTTGAAGCGCCGTCATCGGTTTCAAGCGTGGTAAAGGCCGGCTGTGCAAGGGCCGCTTTGTTGCCGCTCGCGGTACTGGCGCTCAGCGCGCTGTATCCCCCGGTTTCAGACCACGACATGATTTTATAGTAATACGTGTTTGTATCTTGCACGGGAATGCTGAAATCGTCAAAGCTGGTCCCGGTGGAAACGCCGATTTCCACGCCATCAGTCGCAAAGTTATCATCTGAACGATAGATATAATATTTATCCGCTCCGGAAACGGAGTCCCAGGAAATCGTGATCCGGTCGATTTCTGCAGTGCCGCTGTTTGTGGCGCTCACGGTTGTCGGGGCCGTAAGGTCAGTATAGCTCGATCCCTGGTCCTCGGTCCCCTGCGCGCTTTCCTGGGCCAGGGTCGTTGAGTATGCCGAAACCCGGTACCAGTAAGTCTGGCCCTGGGCAACGCTGTCTTCATAATTCAGGGTGCTTATCTGCCCGGTGATGTCGGTATAGGTCCCGGTCTGGGTCGCGCAGCGGTACACGATGTAACGGTCAGCGTTGCCCACCGCGTTCCAGGTCACCACGATCATGTCGTCATACAGGTCGTCGGTCGCGGAAATCGACGTCGGCGCCACAAGCGACACCGTGCTGTCGGGCCGGTATCCTGATTCAACCGCGGACCAGCGGCTGTACACTGCGTTAACAGAATCGTTCGCCCGTATGCGGTACCAGTAAACCGTCCCCGCCGTGGCGGTTGTGTCATTATACGAGGTCCCGGTTGGCGATGAAAGGGTCGTAAAGGGCCCGGAATCACTGGTCGCCCTCTGCAGTATATACCGGTCAGCGCCTGAAACGGCGTTCCAGGACACGGCAATATACGTGGCATGGGCAAGGCTCCCGTCTGTGGCGGTAAAGCCCGTGGGGACCGAAAGCGGCGTGGTCCTTATGCCGGATTCGGCCGAACTCGCGTAACTGTTCCCCTGTGACGATGAAATGGCCTTGATTTTATAATAATAAAGCACTCCGGCATCCGCTGTTGTATCAGTATATGACGTCGTTGCCGGCGTCGCGACCGTCACATAATTCCTGCTCAGTTCAGTTGACCGGTAAACGACGTATGAATCAGCGGCAGGAAAATTGGGATCGTTCCAGGTTATTTCTATGCGGTCGCCGTAGACGCTGCTCACCGAAAGCGTGTCAGGCGGGTCAAGCGCGGCAAGCACTTCGCCATATTCGCCGTCACCGTCAGCGTGGCTGAAGACACTGTAGCCGTCCGAGGACCAGGCCTTGACCTTGTACCAGAACTGGTCACCTGCCTCGACATCAGTGTCGTTATAGGTTTGCGTGGTGGTCACGCCCAGCAGGGTATAATCGCCGGCGATATCGCCTGAACGGTAGATGTAATACTTTTCCCCTCCTGAGACCGCGTTCCAGATCACGGTAATGCGGGCGCCCAGTGCGGCTGTCCCGTCAGTGGCGCTCACGCCCGTCGGCGCTGCAAGGCTTGCCATGCTCCTGATATAGCCCGAATCATAATTGCTGAAAGAGGAATACTCGTCTTCGGTGGACCATGCCTTGACTTTATAATAATAAGTAGTGCCTTCAGAAATATTGTAATCGATATATTGCGCCTCGTACTCGGTAGACACCCTGATGTAGTCCCCGTCTGAAGTTTCGCAGCGGTAGATATAGTACCTGGTCGCTCCGGAGACCGAATCCCAGGTTACCAGGACGCGGTCAACATAGTCTCCATCCGTGGCCGTAACGTTTCTGGGATACGAGAACCCCTCCCCCTTGTCATCACTGCACGACAGGAACATCGCGCTCATCAGGGCCATGAATATAAATGTCACTGCTAATTTTTTCATAACAAACCTGCAGACCGCTCAGGATGAATCAACAGATTATCATCCTTCACTTAAACAGTACACCTCTAAATTTCATTCTGGATGTTCCTTTGTGGGCGCAACCATTAGTGAAATCAGGTGTTATAACCCCCACTAACTCCCCCTCTCAGGGGGAGAACAAAAGAGGGGGTTGAAAAACCTGATTTTCAGAGGTGCTCATAATAAAGTAGATAATTGCAAAATATATACATTAATAGTATAAATATCATATTTAAGGCAATTATTTTTTCAAAAAATCAGTAAAAAGGATGAAATCTTTTAGCGGTGACCTGATGCTGTCAACCATAAAAAAAGGGGGTCAGAGCACATGTATATCGTGGGCATTACCGGGGCGAGCGGTTCGATCATAGGCATACGGACCATTGAAGAGCTCCTCAAAGCGGGAAAACAGGTCGCGGCGATTGTTTCGGATGCGGGATGGACAACACTGAACCATGAACTTCCTTCCCCTGAGGGGAAGGCCTCGAGCGTGGCCGAAATTCTCAAGCGGCGCGGCATCTCCCCCGGCAGGGACATGCTCCGGGAATACGCCAACAGCGATTTCTTCGCGCCCCCGGCAAGCGGCACCGCGCCTTTTGAAGCGGTCATCATCGCGCCCCTTTCCATGAAAAGCCTGGCCGGTATAGCGCACGGATACGCTGAATCGCTCATAACCAGGGCCGCCGATGTCGCGCTCAAGGAAGGGCGCCGCTGCATCCTCGTGCCCAGGGAAACCCCGCTCAGCCTAATTCATCTTGACAATATGCTGGCAGCGAAGAAAGCTGGAGCGGACATTCTCCCCCCGATGCCGGGTTTTTACGCGTTCCCCGGGACCATTGACGATGTGGTCGACTTTATCGTGGGAAAAATACTCGGCCTTGCCGGCATTGACCACAGCCTGTTCAGTCCATGGGGGGATGATAATCGCTGACGGACAGACCCATGATCGACACAGAGCGAATCCTTGACCCGAAACTCATGCCCGTAGCCGAAATGGTGCTCGCCGAAAAACCGGTGCCGCGGGAGCACGTGCCCGCGATGCTTGCCACTGCGGACATCCTCGGCCTTGGCTCCATCGCCGACCATGTGAGAAAAAAGATCAACGGCGACAACGCCTATTACGGCGTGAACATGAACCTCAACTACACCAATATCTGCGAGCTGCGCTGCCCCCTGTGCGCCTACTCCCGCGACGCGGGCGACGCGGACGCATACCTCTACGGCACTGAAGAGATCGAGGCCCGGGTGCGCGCTGCTGTCGAGCGCGGCATAGACGAGGTGCACATCGTGGGCGGCCTCCATCCCGGCCTTGACATCTCCTACTTCGAGGACATGCTCCGGAAAATCAAGAAGATCAAACCTGACCTTTTCATCGTCGCCTTCACCGCGACCGAATACGACTACTTCGCGAAAAAAAACGGCCTCCCCCTCGAGGAGGTTTTTTCGCGGCTGATCAGTGCGGGCCTGGGCGCCCTCCCCGGCGGCGGCGCCGAGATATTCGCGCCCCGGAGGCGGGAAATAATCGCGCCGAAAAAAATATCGGCAGGCCGCTGGCTCGAGGTGATGAAGACCGCCCACTCGATGGGCCTGAAAACCAACGCGACCATGCTCTACAACCACATCGAAGACGCCGAAGACATCGCCGACCACCTTGACCGTCTCCGCACGCTACAGGGCGAGACCGGCGGGTTCAAGACCTTCGTTCCCCTGCGCTTTCACGAAGAAAACACGCAGATTAAATCTGCGAAACATTTCAACACCGGTTTCGACGACATACGCATTTACGCGGCAGCCAGGATATTTCTTCACAACATACCGCACATCAAGGCGCTGTGGATGTACCTCGGCGACAGGATGGCCCAGGTTCTGCTCAGTTTCGGGGTGGATGACATCGGCGCGACGTACCTGAACGAGAAAGTGGTCCACTCCGCCGGGGCCCGCACGCCGGATTACGGCACCGAAGAATTCCTGGTGCGGCTGATCACGTCAGCGGGAAAAATCCCGGTGCGCACCGCCGCCGATTACCGGGGCGCCGCAAAAAAGGGAGCATGACCATGAACCTCGGCTACATCAATTATCTCAACTGTTTTCCTTTCTACTATCACATGTTTGAAAAAGACCCCCTGCCCGGCGTCAGGGTGGTCCCGGCAATCCCCGGCGACCTGAACCTCATGATGGCAGACGGCAGCCTTGACATGAGCCCCATGTCTGCCGGGGCGTATCCAGACATGCAGGAAAAACTCGTGGTGCTCCCGGACTTCTGCCTCTCCTCGATCGGGTATGTGCGGTCAGTGGTGCTCCAGAGCAGGGTCCCCATCGAAGAGCTGGACGGAAAGCGCGTGGGCCTGACGTCCGCGTCAAAGACATCGGTCGTGCTCCTGAAAATCCTGCTGGAAAAATATTACGGCCTGCGTCCGGCATACAGCACGGTGCCGCCCCGGCCCTCGTTTGAAAACATCGACGCGGCCCTGATAATCGGCAACGACGCCATGCTCGAGCCGGACGAGCCCATCGAGTACATCTACGACCTGGGCGACCTGTGGATGCGCAAAACCGGTCACCCCGTGGTGTTCGCGATTTTCGCGGTGCGCATAAAGGCGCTGCCCGGCAGCAGCGAACAGGTGCGCAGGATCATCCGCTCGTACAACCATTCGGTCGCGTACCTGCGCGACTACGAGGACGAAGTCGTGGCCCGGGCGGCAGAGCGCTACCCCGAAATGCGCATTGACATCGCGCAGTACTACCGGCTGCTGAAATTCCATTTCACGCCGCAGTTGAAAAAGGCGCTGCAGTTCTACTACGATGAAGGCGCGGCGCTGGGCCTGTTCGATCCGGTGAAAAAAATCGAGTTCGCGGAAATTTAAAGGGATATGTTCAGTGAAGAATTAAAAATACCAATCTCCGCGACACACATTAATCCGCATTGGTATCAGCAAGTTCATGCTCGATAGCTTTCTGGACAAATTGATTCAATGAAACGCCACGCGATATCGATTTTTGCACCGCTTTTTTATGCAGTTCAGGAGTAATTCTTATGTTAAAACTGCCTTTATAAGACTTACAGGGTTCTTTTCCCGTCTGTTTGCAAATCTCGAGATAATCGTCAATGGCTTCTTTAAATGATTTTTTTATTTCATCAACGGTCTTTCCTTCAAAGGTAACTATATCATTAATTCCTTCGATTTTTCCAAAAAATACGGAATCTTCAGGGTTGAAATGCACCGATCCGAAAAATTCTTTGTACTGTAACAGGTCCTTCATGGCAGTATCTCCATATTCAGTAATTCATCGACAATATATTCAATTTGATACTTTTTCAAATTATTGCCGGGATGCGGCTTATGCAATCGGATAATATGATTTCTGTTTTTATTATAAAAAGCAACTCGTGAACCGGACGTTTTACCTGATTTTAATTCTTCATAATCAAATCCGGCCAATAATGCTCTTAATTCATTATACGTAAAATTGCCGGATTTACTCAACAATTTCTTCAACAATTTTTCATTTCTGCTCATTGAAACAATATATACGGTAATGCAGGAAAAAGCAACTATTAATTAGTTGCAATTAAAAATTAGCAATCCAGCCCGATGCAGTACAAAATTAGCTTTTATTTAATTGCCGCCAATATATGGTATGTTCATCTGAGGATAAATTCGTGAATGCATTGGCGAAAAAAATATATTCCGGCGCGCGCATTGAACAGGCTGAAGCGCTTGATCTTTTCAACTGGGACCTGATCGAGCTGGGCCAGGCAGGTGACGCGCGCAGGCGCATCATACATCCCGCCAGCACCGCGGGCTTCATCCTTGACCGGATCATCAACTACACCAACATCTGCGAGGCCCGGTGCCGCTTCTGCGCCTACCACGCCCGCGCCGGCCGCATACCCGCGTATGAAATGGGCATGGACGAAATCCTTTCCAGGGTCGGTGAGCTCACCGACGCGGGCGGAACCCAGGTCATGCTCCAGGGCGGCCTGCACCCTGACCACGGCATCGAGTTCTACGAAACAATGATCCGAACGGTAAAAGAAGCATTTCCCGCGATTTACCTTCATTCCCTGTCGCCGACCGAGCTGGTGCATATAGCGCGCACAAGCGGCCTTACCCTCGACGAGTCCCTTGCCCGGCTCCAGGACGCCGGGCTTGACTCAATGCCGGGCGCGTCCGACATGCTGGCCGACCGCGTCAGGCGTGCCGTGAGCCCGCGCAAGATCACGGTCGGCCAGTGGCGCGACGTGATGCGGGCGCTGGCCCGGCGGGGCATGGGCTCGTCAGCGACCATGACCTACGGCCTGGGTGAATCGCTCGAAGAGCGCGTCGGGCACCTCGAGGTCGTGCGCTCGACCCAGGACGAGACCGGCATCATCCGCGCTTTTATCCCCTGGTCGTTCTCGCCGGCAAACACGGACATGGCAGAAACCATTCCCGCCAGCGGCGTCGACTTTCTGAAAATTACGGCAATCGCCCGCATCTACCTTGACAACGTCAGATACATCCAGGCAGGCTGGCTCACCGAAGGGCTCGGCCTCGCCCAGGCCGCGCTCGCATTCGGCGCGAACGACATGGGGGGCGTGCTCACCGAGGAGGTCGTGGTCAAGGCGACCGGGATAGAGACGCGCGCTTCGATGGAGGAATTCATCGCGCTGATTTCGGGCGCGGGAAGGGTCCCGGTGCAGAGGGACTCGGAATACCGCGAAATCAGGAGGTTCGCCTGATGAGGGACCACGGTTATGCCGTTGACAACAAAAACCCGGCCGACAGAAAACGCTTTATCAGGGGGATGTTCGATTCCATTGTGCCGACGTATGACCTGCTGAACCGGCTCCTGTCACTGGGGATCGACCGCACCTGGAGAAAACGGCTGGTGCGGATGACAGGCAATCTGCAAGCGAAACCCGCGCTTGACCTGTGCTGCGGAACCGGAGACCTGAGCGCGCAGCTTTACAATGCGGGCGCCGACCTGGTGTCGCTCGATTTTTCGCTGCCCATGCTGGTGAAAGGAAAAAGAACCGGCTGGCTTAAAGGCGGTGCGGTCGCTGCGGACGCGACCAGGCTCCCGTTCAGGGACAATTCATTTCACCTTGTCACCATAGCGTTCGGGATACGGAACATCCCCGACATTGACATCTTTCTGAATGAAGTGTTCCGCGTTCTTCAGCCCGGAGGTAAATTTGTTATCCTGGAGCTCACCAGGCCCCGAAACAACATTGTATCATTGTTCTACACACTCTACCTTCGCTTTGTCCTGCCTGTTGCGGGAGGGATCATCTCCGGCAAATGGGCAGCGTACCGTTACCTTGCGCGGACCATCGCCACCTTTCTCGCACCCGAAAACATCGCCCGCCGCATGGGAGAGTCCGGCATGCGCAATGTTCTCATATACCGTTTTACCTTCGGCATCGCCACCATTATCAGCAGCGAAAAATGTTCTTAACCGCTCCATGTGTTTGATACCCCGAACGGAATTCGCCTCAGAAGAGCGGCGGCATTAAAATTTTAATACTTTGCTTGACACCCGTTTGATGATTTTATATCCTCAATTGACATCTATAGCATACACCGTGTTATAAGAACCATGTGCCAATTAATTAGAAATTCCAGCGTTTCACCCCCGGCGCCTTCCAATTCGCGAGTGATTAAAATTTTAGCCCCGCTAATTTTTAAAGGCGCATCAACGGGAAACAACATATTCCAAAAAATAAATTTTTTCTCAGTTATTATTAAAAAGAAACTTTTTAAGTTAACAATAGGTTTATTGAAGAATGAATTACCAGATCGCAAAGACCTTTATGAGATTCTTCTTGATTCAATACCGGAACCAAAGGCTCTCTATCGGAACGACGCCGCTATCGCCTGCAACAAGGCCCTGTTGGACATGCTGGGATACAGGGATAAATCAGAAATACTGGGAAAGAGCAAAACACTTCTGGCGGCAGAAATGCAGGCCGATGGAGTTCCTGCGGCATCACAGATCGCCCACCATGATGCCATAGTCTTTGAACAGGGAAAATTGGAAATTGAATGGCTTTCAAAAAAGAAAAGCGGCGAGATATTCCCGTCTACTCTTCTGATCGAAGCAATACCATATAATGGCGAAAAACTGATACTGGCAACCCTGTGTGACAACACCAAAAAACAGATGCAAAAAGAACTTACCGCCAGTGAATACAAATTTGAAACTATTTTTAATAATTCCAATGATGCCATAATACTGTATGACGGGAAAAAATATGCTGACTGCAACCCACAAGCTCTCGAAATGTTCGGCTATCCCGACAAAAAAAGTTTCTTGAACACGAGTCCGGCTGATATCTCCGCACCGTTCCAGCCTGATGGCAGTATATCTATCGCAAAAGGACTGGCATACTTTAACGAAGTTTTTGAAAAAGGACGTTCACGCTTCGACTGGCTTCACCGGCGGACAGACGGGAAACTCCTGCACACCGACGTACTTTTAACAGTATTTGAATTGTACGAGAAGAAATACCTCATGGCAACAATACGCGACATGACAGACCGAAAACTCGTTGAGAAAGAGCTGCAAAAAAGCGAAGAACGCTACCGGCTCCTTGCTGACCTGACGTTCGAGGGCATTCTGATACACGAAAAAGGCGTTGTCTTAGACGTGAACCTGTCTTTCTGCAACATGTTCGGGTATGAACACGATGAGCTCATGGGTAAAAACGCGATTGACATGATTATCCACGATGACCACCGCTATATATGCTACGCGAACAGCGAGAGGCAGTACACCCAGCCCTACGAGGTGCTGAGCCGCAAAAAAAACGGCGATCTCATGTGGGTCGAAATAATCGGAAAGCCCTACCGGTATAACGATAAAACCATCAGGGCCCTGTCAACCCGCGACATCAGCGACCGTAAAATGATGGAGCACATTGTCCGCCGGAACGAGGAAAAATTCAGGCGTATCACCGAATCGAGCCTCAATGTCTTAATCATAACTGACGACCAGAAGGTCATCCGCTACGCGTCTCCCTCGATAACCCGCTATACCGGGTTCAGGCCCGCTGACCTGGTGGGCAAAGAATTCAAAGAACTCCTGCCGGATGAGATGGCTGCCAGCACCTTTGACCACCTGGCCCTTGCCCTCCACGGCAAAAAAGTGAAACGCTTTGAAACCGCAATTTTAAAAAAAAATCATACTCATGCGTATATTGAGGCAAGCATCGTACGCGTAATTACTGAAGCAGGCAGAACCGAGCTTGAAATTTACATGCGGGATATTACGGAACAAAAAAAACTTGAACAGGAAATAATCAAGTTGAGCGAGCGTGAGCGCAGGCACATCGGCCAGAACATTCATGACGGCCTGGGGCAGACCCTGACCGGCATATCGATCATGATCGGGGCTGTAGCAAAAAAAGTTAAATTAAATAAACCGGTCAATTATGATGAAATGATTAAAATCGCGGAAAAAGTTGAAGGCGCCATTGAAACAACCTGGCATACGGTAAGAGGATTGTACCCGGTCGCCATAGAAAAAGGGGGGCTTGTTTCAGGCCTGCGCGAAATGGCGATGATGGTTGAACATGATTATAACATCAAATGCACCGTGGCCAGCGATGGACTTGAAACCGCGCGCGACCTGCATACGTCGACCCAGCTCTACTATATAGCGAGAGAAGCGGTTAACAATGCCATCAAGCATGGAGGTGGCGGCGCGATTGAAATTATAATTTCACTAACTGAAAAAAAAATCAACTTATCGATTACCAATGAAAAAAATGCGGTGACAAAAAAAGCAAAAAGAAATGGGATGGGTCTCAAGATAATGCGTTACCGCGCCGGCATCATCGGCGCGACCTTTCGGGTAAAATCGAAAAAAGACGCCTATAAAGTTGAAGCTGAACTTCAATACCAGTCATGAAAAATGAACAAAAAAAGTCTAAGATTGTTTTAATTGATGACCATCCCATAGTACGGCTGGGCCTCAGCCAGATCATCGGTCTTGAAGAAAATCTTGAAGTCTGCGGAGAAGCCTCGAATGCGAATGACGCAATAGCGCTCATTTCCAGGACCAAGCCCGACCTGGTGCTTGTGGACATATCTCTTGATGATGACATGAGCGGACTTGAGCTCATTAAAGCGGTAAAAAACCGGTTTTCAGGCATTAAAACACTGGTTTTATCAATGCATAATGATATCATGTATGTTGAACGGGCCATCCGCGCAGGAGCACGGGGCTATGTAGCGAAAAAAAATGCTTATGACACCATCATTGACGCGATAAATAAAGTTCTGAGCGGTGAACTTTATTTAAGCGAAGCGATGTCAAAGCAGCTCATCCATAAAACCTACGTTAAAGAAAACAATCAGCATGACAATATTTCGGACAACCTCAGCAACCGGGAATTTGAAATTTTTCAAATGATCGGCAACGGCCTCGAGACTACTGAGATAGCCCAGAAAACCGGGATAAGCATTAACACTGTCCAGACATATAAAAGGCACATTAAAGAAAAACTCGGCATAAAAAACCACAGCGACCTCGTACGCAGGGCGGTTTTATTCTACCAGTTAAAAGGCTATAATAACAACGATACCCACAATAACGGGGAGACGAGCCCCCAGGCCTGACACCTTCAACCTCACGCCCAAAATTTATCACATTATATGTGACGAAAAATCACATACGAGATTTCAATCCATAAATTTATCAGTTACCCAATAAATCACCATTCTTTTATTGTTCAAATTAAATTTCACACCTACACTTAATTATATTTTTTAAATATGGTGATATCTTGGGAAGTGTTCGCATAAAAATAAATAGCACAGCAATTACTCATCCATTTTTAAAAAAATAGAACTTATTCAAACTCATCGGAGGGATAAATGAAAGCTAACTGGTTCAATAATCTAAAGGTCGCCAAAAAAGTGATGCTGGCGGCAACGATCTTCATTCTCATCATTATTGGCATATCACTGCAGGGACTATTCACCATAAAACAGATGGAAAATAATTTCGAATCATTTTATCAGGAAAAGTTTATGGCCGTCAGGCAACTTAACAGAATCATGAGAAACATGCTGCAGACCAGGGTCAATATGATACAGGCATATATTTCTGCCGGGAAAGGCGAGTGGGCTGAAGTCTCAAAAAGGCTGGATGATTCTAAAGAACTCGAGAAAGTATACATTGACCGCTGGGGCCAGTTCAAGGCCCATGAGCACAGTGACGAAGAAATAGCGATAATAAACAAATGGGAGACCATCCTGGAAAAACAGGAGAAAATTGAGGCTGAGTTTGAAAAAACACTTACGGAACACGATCTGAAGAAATCAGCACTGACTCTGGGCCAGTGGGCCGAGGCATACCGCGAAGTACGCGATTTGACCGATTCGCTGCTCCAGATCCAGCAGAAACGCGGCGAAGAAATTTCAAATAAACAAAAACAGGAAACAGCAGATGTAATAAAAATAACCATAGGACTTCTCATTATCTCCATCATATTCGGAATGATTATTACGATGATCTTGTCGCGTGCTGTTTCACGGCCGGTTGGAATGGGACTCGCGTTCGCCAAAAAAATTGCTGAAGGTGACTTTACGCAACGCATCAATTTAAACCAGACCGACGAACTCGGGATGCTGGGGATGGCCCTTAATGACTCTGCCCAGAAGCTGGAAAACATCATCACGCAGATACAGAACTTTTCGGAAAACATGGCCCGGGGCGATCTGACCAACAGAATCAAGACCGACAACCTGGGAGAAATGGGGATGCTCGGAACAGTGGCAGAGGCCCTTAACGACTCGGCGGACAACCTGGAAAAACTTATTTCCGACCTGATACTGGCATCAGAAAACCTTTCTCAGGCAGTTGAGCAGATCGCGAGCGGAAACGAAAATCTGTCACAGCGAACATCGGAGCAGGCCTCTTCGTTAGAAGAAATCGCGTCAACGATTGAAGAAGCGGCAGCGGCAATTAACCAGAATTCAGAAAACGCGACTAAAGCCCAGAAACTCATCGAGCAAGGAGCGGGAAAATCATCAGAAGGGAATACGCTTGCACTCGAAACCGTGAATTCGATGAACGAGATGAATGACTCAAGCAAAAAAGTCGTGGAAATCATATCATTGATCAATGAAATAGCCTTTCAGACCAACCTGCTTGCCCTGAACGCGGCAGTCGAAGCGGCCCGGGCGGGCGAACAGGGCCGGGGCTTCGCAGTTGTAGCCGGAGAAGTAAGAAACCTCGCACAGCGTTCCGGCAATGCCGCAAAAGAAATCGAAACCCTGATCAAGGAGACCGTAAGCAAGGTGGAAAAAAGCACCGACCTGGTCAACAAAACGAGCATAGCTCTGGATGAAATTGAAAAATCATCAAAGACCACGGTACAGATCATCACCGAAATAGCTCAGGCGAGCATAGAACAGAAACAGGGCATAAACCAGATCAATATTGCCGTGACTGAAATGGACAACATGACCCAGCAAAACGCGGCCCTGGTTGAAGAAACAGCATCAGCCAGTGAAGAGATGGCAAACCAGGCCCAGGGCCTTATGGAGACCGTACAAAAATTCAAAATCAGCAATCAATTCAGAAAAAACAGCTTTAATGTCCACAGAGTTGAAAACAGCATCGCGCACGAAAAAACGGCGAAAGAATCCTCTGACGGCAATGGAAACGGGAATCGCCAGAAAAAAGCTGTGCCGTCAGCGCACGATCATGCAGTAAAAATTAAACAACTCCTCCACCATGAAGGGTTTGAGGAATTTTAATACCGATATCCTGAAAAATATGGCTCATTCCGGAATGTTGGGATTTAAATGGCAAAAGCACTGTGAAAAAGATGGCCACTAAGTCACAGAGTACACAGAGAAAGATGAAAGATTTTAACACAGACCTGTGCTGAGCCCGGTCGAAGCATTGACACAGATAAACAGGGATGCGATCGGATTGAATTATGTATAAAGACAGAGATGTTCACGCGGAGGCGCGAAGGCCGCGGAGAAAGATAATTATATGGATGGGAAAGGGCCCGGGCCAATCTG